>Ga0214923_10000286_pt1 | contig 77079 bp, 65 predicted proteins | sample LL1510_MetaG_FD_177993 | JGI IMG/M metagenome (GOLD analysis project Ga0214923, IMG submission 177993) | Freshwater microbial communities from Lake Lanier, Atlanta, Georgia, United States - LL-1510 | ecosystem: Environmental > Aquatic > Freshwater > Lake | place: USA: Georgia | collected...
AACCAATCAACTATAATACATTTACCATTACTCTCTATAATAGTTTTTACAGATCCTTGTTCTAATAATTTTCTACATTCTTCTATATTTAGTTTATTAACATTAACTGGATATGTTAATTCTTTTGCTATTACATCAGGAATTACAACTTCATCTGCTTTACCATTAGCTTCAGCTGTAATAACTGTTCTAGCATTAAAATCACATCTTTTACCTTGAATATTTTGTCTTAATCTACCTTGTTTACCATTAATTCTATGTTTAATAGATTTAAATACTCTATTAGAATTTTTATCTCTACATTTTTTCTTTGTATTATCCATTAATATCTTTATATTAAATGCTAAACTATCTATATATTTCTCTCTTGCAAAATCATTCGTTGTCTCTCTTATTTTATCATTTACCTTTATTATATCTAAATATTTATTTGTTAAATCATCATGTTGTAACTCCCCTTTATTAAATAAAGGTAATCTAGCACATATAGGTAATACAGGAATTGCTTCTAATATTAAATTTCTAGGATGAATTCTTTTATCTTTAAAACCCATTACTTCAAAATCTTTATCTGGTAAATTTTTAAACATATCATGTATCTCTTTATATGATACTATATATACTGAATCTTTTATTTTTTTAAATACACGTCTATATTTACCTTCATTATCTTTATCTTCTTTATATTTAGGAACAGCAGATGAACAATGATAACAATTATTTAAATTTTCACTATCTTTATATAATTTATCTAAACGATTCATACCATTATATCTATCAAATCCTTTCATATGTATAATTTCTTCATTATAAATACAATGATTACAATTTCTACATATTAATTGTAAATATTTTTTTATTAACTCTGAATGTATAGGATTTGGTATAGGTTGTTCTAACTCTATATGTCCAAAATGACCATTACAATCTTCATCTGGATTTGTAAAATCTATATTTTTACCACATGTTGCACATCTGGCTTTTATTATTTTACCTCCTGTTTCACTATCACTAAATGGTCCTAATGCTAAATCATATAATGAATTATCACCTTGTAATCTACTATGTGTAATTTCAACTACTGACATAGATCTTATTTCATAAGATGATAATAATGTAAATTCAATATAATCAATTTCTTTAACATCTTCTTTTAATTTTAATTCTTCAATAATATTTGAATCTGTAGTTTTAGATGTTAATCTAAAATAAGGTTTACATTCACCAACTTTAATATCTTCTTTTTTTATAATTTTTCTAGGTTGTAAAAATTTACTTTCTTCATTAACTCTTTCTTCAAAATTTTGTTTTTGAATATTACTTTTAATTTCGAAACTTTTACTAGTATCTTTTAAATTATCTAATAAATCTTTCAAATTATCATTTCTTATAATTTTATCAATTTCTTTTGTTTTTATAACCTGACCAGTTTTTTTTTCATCGTCAATAACATTTAATTTATTTTTGGCGAGATTCTTTAAAAACATTTTATATTTATATAATATTAAAATTATATAATAATATATTTATCTTTTTATACACTTAATATTATTTTTCATTTATTTAATTAAAATATTACTTTTTATAATATATATCACTATATATATTATAGTCTTTATATATATGAATCGTTTACCATATGATATATTATTTGAAATTTCTTCTTATTTAAATATAATAGATACATTCAAAATAAATATTGATAATTATTTTACTTTATATTATACACCTTATATTATAAAAATTCAAAAATGGTATTTTAAGTATAAGAAAAAAAGAGATATTCGATATTTAATTTTAAAAGAACAATTTCAAATTAGAAATGAAAAAATGTATAATGCTTTTTATGCTAATATATTCTTTAATCTTTATAATATGAAAAAACTAAAAAAAACTTTAAAAGGATATCATTTTTATTCTAATTTAGACTATTATTGTAGTGATGATGAAGATATTTTACATATGCATGAAAATATTATTGAAAATATGAATTATTCAAATTGTAAAAAATTTTTAAAAAAATTACCTATGAAATTACTTTTAAGAATTTAATTATCTTTGTTTAAGACTATATTCATAATATCTAGAAATAGATTTATCAAATTGTTTTTCTATATCTTTTTCTATAACATAATCTTTAGTAAAAATATGAAGTAATCTACTATGTAAATAATTATAATTATTTATATTCATTTTTGAATAACTTGGATCTACTGTTCTTAATAATTGTAAATATTCTATCATTGGTTCACATTTATTTCTACTTGAATATCCAAAATCTATTAATAAAGGTCTCATTTTACCATCTTTTGTTAATTTTAATCCTATATTATCAAAATGTAAATCACCATGAACTAAATTATATTTACACATTTGATTAACATAATGTTGTATCCAATTTATTATTCTATCTAATGTATCTCTAGTTTGTTCATCTCTTAAAAATTTTTCTAATGTAATATCTATTTTTTCCATAACTATAATACCTAATTTTTTACCATTTGGTCTATTTAATAATAATGTATCAAATATCTCTGGTCCTAATCCATATTTTGAAAATAATCTTCCATATTTAATTTCATCTAAAAAATCTGTTAACTGTTCTCTTTTTTTTATTTTAACTACTTTTAATGCTTTACAGTCTGATGTTTTATTTTTATCACATATTAATAAAACACTACCAAATGCACCTTGACCTAAACAATCTTTTATAACATAATTATCAGGTAAATTATTTTTTATAATATAAAAAATATCTGAACTTATACAATCTTTTCTTGATTTTTTAAGTATATTCATAGGATTAATTTTAATTTTACTTTTATCTAATGGAGAAATACTTTTATCTAGTGGATTAATTGTATATTTATTTTTAATATCATAATATTTTTTTAAAGCTTTGAAACTACTACTTTTATTTTTACTCATAATATATTACTAATATAGTAATATATTTTTTTTTTATTTTTTATTTTATTCTTCATCCATTAAATCATCTTCTGTTAATACTATTGTATTTCCATCTTTAACATCATCTTCAATTGTTCTCTCTCTATGATATAACCATTTATTATTTCTCCAATTATTTAATCCTAATTTTTTCATTAATTCTTCTTTCATCTCATTTTTTGATGGTTGTTTAACTCCTGGAAATGAATCTCTTATCCAACGTGTAAATAAACTATACATTTCTTGTAAATTTAGACCGTTATGTTTAGGTTTAAGTTCAAAAGAACTAGATTGATAGTCATCAAATCTATCTTCAACTAATCTTTCATTAATAAATTGTAAATATAAATCATTATTTTCTCTATATGACATTGTAGCTTTAATAACTCTATCTGGTTCACTCATACAACCAAATCTTTGTATTTGTTTCCATTTTTGAAAAATAATCCACATAAATGCTTGTTTCATATATGGTAATTTTTCATTAAATGATGAATCTCTATAAAATATCTTTCTTCTCATTTGTTCTTCAAATGTATGTGGCACTATACTATTATCTTTTGGAAATTTACTTTCATATTCTAATACTCTTACTCTATTCCATATAGCTTGATCTTCACTTGATAATCTTGGTAATTTATTACATATAAAACATAATTTAAACATTGGTTTAAATTCAAAACCTTCACTAAATAATCCTCTTGTATATATAGAATCATTTCCTGTTAATTCTTTTAATACACCTCCATTAATTGTATCTTTTCCATCTGGTTCTTGTAATACTGCAAATCTAACTCCTTTTGATCTAGCTAATTCTGGACAAGCTTGTGAAGATTGAGTTCTTTTACCAGTTAATAAAGTAGTAGGGAATTTAATAGAATATTCGCCTAAAGAATGTTCAATAAGTTCAATAGTAACAGATTTACCATTATCACCTTCACCACTCATAACAACAAAGTTTTTAGCAAAATTACCACCTTTTAATAATTTAGCACTATATTCTAAAAAATAATTTCTTAGTTGTTCATCTGGAAATATCTTTATTAAAAAATCTTTTACTTCTAATAATTCTATATCATCCTCTTCATACTCTTTAAAATCATAATTTGTATGCATTGAACAATAATCTTCAGGTCTTCCAGGTCTAAATTCACATGTTGTAATATCTAATACACCATTTTTAAAACATATAATATTAGTATTTGTATCTAATTTAGATATAAAATTTTCTCTATAAAATAATTCTTTACATTCTCTCATAATATGATCTTTAAATGTTGAATTTTTTAATTGTGATAATATTTTATTTATTTTATCTCTATATTCATTATTATTAAATGGATTCTCCTCTCCTTCATTAAATTTATATGTTATTGCTCCTTTAAAACTAAATTTTTTACTTAATTCTATTGATATCTTTGATCTTAATGTTATTCCTTTCTCTACTAATTGCCATCTATGATTTTTAAATTCATACCATATATCTTTCGTTATTGATGCACATACAAATTGTTCTGAATAATCTTCATATAATGCTTTTGCTAAATCATAATGTCCACCTGATAATGATTCTTTAAAGTTTTTCATTTCATTTTCTTCTTTCCATTTTAAATATTTATCTGGATTATCATCTTTAGCAAATTTTCTTAATGTTCCTAATGTATAATTTCCTTTTCTCATATTATTCCAATTATACATACATACTGCTTCATTAAAATTATTCTTTGATGTTTGTCTTGAAAATTCCATCCAAATATCTAATGCTTCTAATGTTCCATCTCCTACATTATACAATATCCATCCCATTTCCATCCAATCATTATAATTTTCACTTCTTTCTGGATTTATTAATTTAATTAATTGTTTTACAATATCTAATCTCTCTACTGTTGTCATATTATCTTCTATATATTTAGATTCTTCTGCTCTTGTATACATCTTCTTAACTACACTATCCATTTCTGTTCTACATGTAAATGTTTTTCTATTATATGCATTTGTTGATAATATTCTTGGTAAATAATATTCACATTTTCCTTTAATATTTATCTCTTCATCATTACTATCATATAAATGATATCCTTTTAATGATTCTTCTAAATCTATCTCTCTTCCTAAATGATTTACTATTCTTGTTAATTTATATGCTTCTAAATTTACATCTTTTCTTGATCCATATAATAACCATGCATTTCTAGTACAACTTTTATCTATTAAATCACTAGCATGTTTAATTCCTATATCTTCAAATATATTTTCATCTTCTAATCTTTTTTTAATTCTAGGTATAACATTAATATCTTGATCGGCTACAGATAAAAATATATATGGAAAATGTAAATGAAATCCATCTTTAATTACTGTTGTTGATAAATATGGTTTTTTCTTTTCTAATACAAAACATGTTAAATCTTTTGGTGTATAATCTTCTAAGATATATTTTAATATATCTTGATACATTTGTACCATTTTATTTACATGTTTATCTTTATAAAAATGTTCTAAATTACTCTCTTCTCCATGTATCTCACTATCATATTCTATTCTTATATCTATATCTACTATTACTGGTAGATAATCTTTTGGTCTCTCTGCTAAACCACTCATAAATTTATCTTTTAATTCTTTATATCTATCGCAATATAACTTCCAAAAATTATCAATATTATGAGTTTCTATTCTAAACTTTCCTGTAGTAGGAACCATCTGTGAAGAATGGGTATAATATTTCGAGTCATCTCTATACTCCTTCATAAAAGAATATAATATTGAATCCATTTTGAAAAAATTGGATATATATATTATTATAAGATTTTTTAAATAATATAATTATTATTATATTATTTTTATTTATTTTTTTATTCATTTATTTATTATTTTTTACCTCTTTTTAATCTTTTTAATTATCTTCGTTATCACTTGGTGGTAATGGTGGTAATTCTTCTACATTATAAAGATCTACATTATTATCTACTTCTTTACCTTTATTTGCATCTATTATTGTTAATCCTCTTTCTCTAATAAATCTAGGTGATGATGGTAATGACATGCTACCTGTTCTTCCACTATTTGATACTCTTATAGGTGGTGGTAATAATTTTAATAAATTTTGTAAAGGAGGAAGATCTCCTTCTACATCTTCTAATTGTTCTTCTATCTCTTCAACTATATCTTCTTCACTAGTTTGTTCTTCACTAGTTTGTTCTTCACTAGTTTGTTCTTCACTAGTTTGTTCTTCACTAGTTTGTTCTTCACTAGTTTGTTCTTCACTAGTTTGTTCTTCTTCATTAGTTTCTTCTTCAGTAGTATCATCTTCATTAGTTTCTTCTTCATTAGTTTCTTCTTCAGTATTTTCTTCTTCATTAGTTTCTTCTTCAGTAGTATCATCTTCATTAGTTTCTTCTTCAGTATTTTCTTCTTCAGTAGTTTCTTCTTCACATTGAACATGATCCATCTTATAAACTTTATATATATACAAACTAGAAATATGATTTTGACTAGGATTAATTATATTTTTTAATTCTTTATAAAATCTTACAGAATATAATAATTTTGTTTGATTAATACTGTTAATATATTTTTCATTTAAATTCTCTAAAGACATAGATTCATATTTTTTATAAATATATTGATTTTCAATAGGACTCTCTTCTACATTTATAAAAGAATTTTCATCGTAAATATTTTTTTTAAATGATTCAATATAATTATAAATATCCATATAATTATAAGAAAACATAACTTTATTTTCAGATCCATATAATGTTCTTATTAAGACAAGATATATATAATCTTGAAAATTATTTTGAACTTTATAAATAACATTAACTTCATTATCTAATTTATTAGAGGACTCATTTTCATTTATGTCTATATTTTCAGTTTTAGAAGTTTGATAATTTCCCATTTTTAATAAATATATTTTTAGTTATTTTTCTTTAAATTTAAATATTTTTTTACATATTTTTTAAACTATTTGATTAAAATTATTTAAAAATATAAAAAAATTTTTTTTTCTTCATATATATTAAATAATATAAAATGGCCCGTCATCGTCGTTCTCATACTAAACGCTCTCATAGCAAAAAATCCCGCAGATCTATGAAAAGATCTCATACTAAAAAATCTCGTAAATCTCACCGTAAATCTCACCGTAAATCTCGTAAATAAATGATTTAGTTTATTTATAGATGATTTTATTCTTATATATTTTATTATATAATATATTTTATTATATAATAAATATCTTTTTTAGAAAAATCCTAATCTAAAAGCTAACATTATATCTTTTGCTGAAGCTTTATTTCTTTTACCTACTTTTGATATCATATTTGCATTTTTAATTAATGTATATATTAAACTCTCTATCATTAAATGAGTATATGATTCTGCTTCTCTTCTCATTACACATTTACAATCAATACAAACATTTTTTATACCCTGTTGAAAATGCCTCTGGGATATAAATGTTTCTTCAGGTAATTTATCTTCTTCTATATTATAAAAATTCATTACATCTTTAATATCTCTTAATCCTATCTCTGTAGTTCCTTTTCTTGATAATATCTTTAAAAATAATGAATATAAAATTTCATTTAATATTCTCATTATAGTATCTGCTACATCTGTTCCTGTAGTTAAACTTATTGTTTTAAGATATTTTTGAATTGTTTGTCTGGGAACATGATCAAATGGTTTATTGACTCCTTCTTCCTCTTTATCATCTTCTCTTACTTCTGAAGATTCTGTAATATCTTCACTTCTCTCTTTTCTTTCTGTTCTCTCTTTTCTTTCTGTTCTCTCTTTTCTTTCTGTTCTCTCTTTTCTTTCTGTTCCTCTCTCTCCTCTTTCACTTCTTTCACTTCTGTCAGGTCTTTCACTTCTGTCAGGTCTTTCAGGTCTTTCAGGTCTTTCACTTCTTTCAGGTCTTTCACTTCTTTCAGGTCTTTCAGATCTTATAATACGATCAGAATTTAATTCTAAATTTTCTTGATTTTGTCTATCAGAGGTTAAATCAAATCTAACATTATTTTTAATTTCTTCAGAAATTGATTTAGAAAATTCATTATTAGGAATTTTAATAAAATTTTGAGTAGGTAATATATCATCAATCATATTATTTATATCTCTGTCTGATTCAGTATTAGAATTTGAAATATTTTTTAAAGTTTCATTACGATCTTCATTTCTTTCTTTATCAACTTTAGAAATAACTTTATCTGAAGATAAATCATGTTTATTTTGTTTAGAAGAAATATAATGATTAGCTCTAGCGTCTTTTCTTTTATAATTAAAATCATCAGAATCATCAGAATCATTAGAATTATCAGAATCACTAGAATAATCAGAATAATTTCTATTTCTGTCTGAATCAGAATCTAAAAAATTTTTTTTATCAAAAACTCTATTATTATGAGAGTCATTGTCAAAATCTAAAGATTTTTTAATAGAAGATTTTTCATTATTATTAGTTCTTTTTAATGTTAAATTTCTCAATTTATCTCTACTTCTATTCATTTTTATGTAAGTTATTTTAATAATTATGTATTGAATCCTTAAATAATTAATTATTAAATATTTTATTTGAATTGGATTTTTACATATAATGACCTAATAAACTATTAAATCCTCTTACTAATTCATTTTCTTTTACTAATAATTTAAATTTATTTGAATTTGGTATAATTATATCAACTCTACTTCCTATATATATAATTCCCATACATTCTCCACTATCTACTTTTTCTCCTATTTTTCCATATGTTGATATTCTTCTTACTAAATAACCTGCAATTTGATAAACTATAAAATCACCATTTTTATTAGATATAGTATATATAGATTTTTCATTTTTGTTACTTTTATTTAATTCATAAGCTAATTCAAATTTACCTGAACAATCATATTTTAAATCTTTAATTAAACCTGAAATAGGATAAAATTGATAATGAATATCAGTAGGACTTAAGAATATAGAAATATATAAAGTATTATCATTTCTATAAGTAATATTCATAATTTTACCAAAAGCGGGAGAATAAACATAATCTTCATTATTTTTTCTAATAATAGGAGTAGGATATCTAAGAAAATAAAGCAAGAAAAGTAAAAATAAAAATAATGCTAAAATTAAATATTTCATTTTATATTTATATTTTTAAAAGATAATTATAAAAATTTATTTTAGTATATTTATATATACTAAAATAAAATGAGCATCTTAGATAAATTTTCTAATTATTATTATTCTCTTCCTATTCATAAAAAATTATTTATAAAAATAATTTTATTTCTTTTTAATATATTATTATTTTCAATAATATTAACTGTATTTACTAATGTAGAAGACTGGAGCACTGAACAAAAATTTTTATTAAATGATATGAATAATAAAAATGAACATATAAAAAAATATTTTAAACATATGATTAACTATAGTTTTGATGTTTTCTCTACGGTTGGTTTTGGTTATTTAATACCTATTACAAATAAATCTAGAATTATAACTAATTTTATGATGATTAGTACTATATGTATTATAATAGTTTAAAATAAATATTAAAAGTCTTTTTATTTTGTAATATAATCATAAGGATCTTTATAAATAGTAAAAATAGTTTTTCTCATAATTAATATATAAATTATTGTCATTATTAAAATTTCTTTCCATGCTATCTTAACTTTATCTTGATTTTTTTCTTTTTTATATAAAATATAAACAGGTAAATAATGAAATATAATATCAGTTATAATTAAAATTATAAATATATAAAAAAATGTATTTTTATACCATTTAAAATAATAACCAGGGTAAATCCAATATAAAACAATTGATATAAATAAAACAAATATAGCTAATATTTTAGTAGATGAAATATAGTTATAATAAGATAATAAATGTAAAATAAAAGACCATATCGTATATAAACCAAATATTTTTATAAAATTACTTATTTTCATTTTATTTATATATTTTAAATATGATAAAATTAAAATATATAAATTTTATCATATATTTATTCAACTAAATATATATTGAGCAGGAGTAGCAGATGGAATTGTATCTGCTACTGAAGTTGAACTTTCTGTAGGCATAGGAGTAGATGTATTTGATTTTTTATAGTATAAAAAATAATAACCTATAGCAGCTGCAATTAATAATCCTATTACTGCTATTATAACATAAAAATAAGTAGTTTTAATACATAAAATTTCACTATTTGCAGTAGTAGTAGGAGTATTTTGTTCATCTTTTTTAGGTTCTTCGTAATAATAATTAGTTCTCATTTATTCTATATAATATTGTATAGTATAAAAAAATATTTTTTAGAAAAAATATTTTTTAAATTTTAATCTAAAGATTTATCTTATAAAAATTTAATTATAAGCGATAAATCCAATAATAACTATAATTAAAATAATAAAAAATGTATTTTTATCTATACCAAATATTTTATCTTTATCTTCTTTTTTTTTGTAAAATGAAATTTCTTGTTTCATTTATTCATTATCATTTTTTATAAGCGATAAATCCAATAATAACTATAACTATAATTAAAATAATAAAAAATGTATTTTTATCTATACCAAATATTTTATCTTTATTCTCTTTATTCTCTTTTTCTTCTTTTTTTTTATAAAATGAAATTTCTCCTAATTCAGTTTTTAGTTGTTCATTATTATTTTTTATAGGTATTTTTTTAGTAGGAACATATATATATGTATTCGTTTTTTTTAAAGTATCAAAACCTTTAAAACCATCAAAAACTTTTATAATATCAACATCTTTTAAACCATAAAAACCGTTTAAAGCATCGAAACCTTTTAAATACCCTATACAATCATCTTTACTATCACAATATTTTTCAACATCTTTTTGACTTTTAAATTGGCATCCGAACACACCTTGATTTTTTAAATCATTAAGACATAAAAATACTTCTTCATTTGCTTTTATAGATATTTCTGTAATCTTTTGATTAAATTGATCAAATCCTATATTTTTTGGTATATCAGATAAAGGTTTCATATATGAAAACATCCAATCTTTACCTTCTTGTAAATCATAATTAGATGACATTATTTTATTTATATTAATTATAATTAATATAAATATTTTTTTTTATTTTTATAAAAATTTAATTTAATTTAATTTTAACCATTCTTGATATTTAGTATAAAGTTCATTTAATTCATTTTTCCAAATATCATAAATTGTTGTATTTTTATAATTCTCTAATTTTTTAATTAAATCATTAATTTCTTTTTGTAATAATTCAATCTTCGTTTTAGTCATAGATCTCATTTGCATTGATAATAAATAATCATATGTATCCTCTTTTAAATCAAAATTTCTATTTTTTAATAATTCAAATAATAATTCATCTGTTTTATCATTTAAAACAATAGTCTTATTAACTACTTCAGTTACAAATCTTAATTTATTTTTTAAATATTTAAGATCATATTCCATAGATGCAATAATACCATTTTTTCTAATAGTATATAAATTTAATCTTTCAATACAAAATTCAGTAATTATATCATTAACATTATCATATTTCTTAAGTATTCCATTTTTATCAAATAATACCATATTACTTGTATATAAACAATCTGTTAAATTTAATACATCATATAATTGTTCTTCTTGCATCTTATCATCTATATCTGGTGATAATGTTATTATAAATTTTATATCATTCTCATTTGATAAATCTCTAATACTTTTAATTATATTTTTCTCTTGCAATTCCTCTAATTTTTGTTTATATTTAGATATACTTAAATTTTTCTTTCCAATTGGTAATTCTGTTATAACATATGAATTTCCTTGTTTCTCTAATAATCCCTTTGTTATAATCTTTTTACCATTTTCATATATACTTCCCTTAAAATTTCTATACCATGGTTTTAATACTGGTTTAACATTAATTGTAATTTCATTTTTATTAGAATCTAAATTTTGTTTATCTTCAATCCATAATTTAATCCACTCAATAATATCTTTTATATTATATGATGGAACAGAACAACTAAAACCAGTTCCAATACCTACATTAACACCATTAATTAAAATCATAGGAATAATAGGTAAATAATAATTTTTTTCAATAATATCACCATCATCTTCTCTATTTGTTAAAAAATGTTCATCTTCTTCTTTAAATATATATCTAGTTAACATATCTAATTTAGTAAATATATATCTTCCATTTGCTGCATCCTTGCCGTTCTCGAGCCTTTCGCCGAAAGCTCCATCGTTAAATAATAATGGAACATTATTAGATCCAACAAATCTCTGAGCTAATTTAGTGATTGTATCATATAAATTTTGTTCACCATGATGATAATTTGAACATTCTGCTACATAACCAGCAAATTGTGCTACTTTTAATGATTGACCATTAAATCTAAGATTTCTTTTAAAAGCAGCATATAAAACTTTTCTATGAGATTCTTTCAAACCATCAAGAATACAAGGAATACTTCTTTTACAATCATCAATAGAAAAATGAATAAATTCTTTATTTAAAAAATCAACTAATTTAACTTTTTCTATAACTGAATTTCCATTTTTCTCTGTTTCTAAATCTTTTAATTCTTCTATATTATTCTTTAATGGATCATAACTTGTTAACCATTGTTTCCTAAAATCTGCTGTATCTTTATGAAAGACATTATTTAATAGATCTTCTCCTTCTTTTTCATTTACTAATGATACTATACGTTTACCAAAATCATTTTTAACATCATCTGCATTTGATGTTCCTAAACCTTTAAAATATCTAATATGATCTTTCTTAATATTATTTTTTTCAATATATTCTTTTGCTTCTTTCTTATAATAAAATCCTATTTTATTATTTCCTTTTTGAACTTTAATAATAGGAGTTCTAACATAACCAATAAAATCTTTAATTTTTAATAATGAAGGAAATAAAGTTGAAAAGAAATTATAAATTAAACCACAAATATGAAGTCCATCTTCATCTGAATCAACAAATAATAATAATTTACCATATCTTAATTTCTTTTTATTTTCATCTAATGAATAATCTATTCCATGTTGTAATCCTAAAGCTTGAATTACACTTCTTACTTCTTTATTTTTAGTTAATGAATTAACTGAAGCATTTCTTGCATTTATAAATTTTCCTCTTACTGGTAATATACCTATATAATCATGACCTGATTTACCTAATAATCCATATTTCATTCCTTGAACTACATATGTTTTTGCACTAAGTCCTTCTGTTATAGTTAAAATACAATCTAAATTTTTACCTGATTTACCAGCAAAATTAGCATCATCTAAACCTTCAACTCTTTTAATACCTCTTTTTCTTTCAGTTTCTCCTTTCAAATTAATCATTTCTTTTAATTTTTGAGATTCTTTAAGATATTCAATAAATTTCCATTTTATTAATTTACTAATAACTTGTGATTTAATTTCCACTTTTGGAACTGGTGAATTTAATCTTGTTTTATTTTGACTATCAAAAGAAGGTTTATCTAAACTTGAATAAATAAAAATAAAGAAATGTTTTTTAATATCTCTAATATCAATATTCATATTTTTCTCTTTTTTCTTTTTATCTTCTTTTTTCTTTTTTTCTTTATCCTTCTTTTTTTCTTCTTTATCTTCCTTCTCCTCTTTTATACCGTTAAGTTTATTAACTAATGGTCTAAATAATTGTTCACACCATGCATCTACATGAACTCCTCCATCTTTTGTATGAATACCATTAACAAAAGATACTTGAGTAAATTCATTAGCTGGACATATTGCTGCACAACTATCTTCTCCATTTAAAAACATATATTCATCGCCTAGATCAGGAAAATAGAATTTAATATAATCTTTATAATCTTTCATAATAATTTCATTACCGTTATATATAACTTTTACGCCATATTTACAAACAGTCATTGCACAATCTATTATATATTTTTCAATTATACTTATAGTATCTTTATCTATTACTTTCATATCAAATCGAATTAAATCTGGTTTCCAAGTTACTTTTGTATAACCATTTTTACCTTCATCTATTGATTTTGGAAAATCTGATTTATTTTTATTAAGTATAGGATCACTTTTAATTGACATATTATTATTCCATTTTTGACTATATATCATATTATCTTTGGGGTTAAAACATTCAATTGAGAATTCTGTTGAAAAAATATTAGAGACTTTCGAACCAAAACCGTTTTTGCCGCTAGTTTTTCTTTCTTCATTATCATTATAATTAGATGAAGTAAGTAAATTACCAAAAATCATTTCAGGAATATAAATATTTTCATTAGGTTGAATAGTAAGTGGAATACATTTACCATCATTACATACAGAAAATATATTATTAGTATAATCAATATTAATTTTAATAAATTTCATAGGAATTTTAAATTCATTACTTCTCCAGACATTATCTATAGCATTTGATATAACTTCTATAAATAATCTAATAAAACCTTCAGTATAAGATACATTATCTTGGATTATCTTTTTATTTCTAAAAATCCAAATAGGTTCAAGAGATTTATTTTTTTTAACAGAACCAATATAAGTATCAGGTCTTAATAAAATTTGATCTCTTAATTCTAATTTTTTATATTCTAATTCTTTTGTTCTAACATCTTTTTTGGTTTCATCTTTAGATTTTTTAGTTTCTAAAGTGTCATCTATATGTTTATTTGTATCTATCTCTAAAGATATATTTTTTTTATTTAAAGCATTATTAAATTTTTCAGCTTTAGATAATGTCTTTATTTTACTCATTTTTTTGATATTTTAAATAAATATTGATGTATTAATTAATATAGGATACTATTTAAATCAATTATTTATTCTTTTTAATTTTATTTCAAAATTTATTTTTTTTTTATTTCTTGTTATAATATAAATATTATATAAATGTCTGTTTCTAAACAAGTTTATACAACTTCTAGAGTAGGTAAAGATGTTCAAGGTTATGCTTTTTCCTCTAATTATAGTCCTGATGGTTCTTCATGTTTAAATGGTCAACAATGGTCTTTCGATCAATATGGTAGAGGTCCTGTTGATTTTGCTTCTCTCCCTGATACTTGTGCTGGTTCTACCCCTTTTGTTGTTCATCGTTTAGCTGTTGAACAACAAGCTAGACCTGAATATTATGCTAGATTAAACGCTTCTGGTATTGTTGGTTATGGTAATATTGATACTAAATTTGATACTCAATTTGGTCAACAAACCCAAAATAGAGCTTATCAATTAGGTTTAGAAGAAGCTAAAAGCAGAACTGATAGTAGTTTAGAAGGAGGTATTACTACTAAATTTAGTAATAATTCTCAATATTCTACTTTTTCTAAATTAGATAGCACTTCTGCTCTTGAAAGAGAAGCTGCTGAATCTCAAAACTTAGGTTATTCTGGTGCAACTTATGGAAAACTTTCTTTTTAAATTTAAAAGTTTTTCTTAAAAGGATTATATAAATTTTACATATTAAAAAAATATGTAAAATAATTTATTAAAAAATAAAATTTTTAAATAGTTTATCGCTTTAATCTACTAATTCGAAATAATTTATTTGTTTATTATGATTATCTCTAATCATTGATATCTTTTTCATTTCAAACATAAAATCATGAACTAACATCATATCTACTTCTTTTATATCTATATTTATTATATATGAATATATATTTTTCCATATCATCTCTATTATTGATGGTAAATATTCATCAAATAATTCAATTAAATAACTTATTTTTTCTTTCGATTTATGTATTTTTATATTATTTAAATATTCTATATAATTATCTATAAATAATATTTGTAATGATAATTTAACATCATAATCTATATTATAGATTATTTTATCTTCTTCATACATATCTATAGTCTTAATTATTATTAAATAAAATATATTTTTGATTTCATAATCCATCTCAATATATATTTCATCTATTCTTAATAATTGATCTAATATATTAAATCTATAACTATAAGGTATATGTATCCATGTCATACATAATTCATCTATTATTTTTATACTATGATTAATTATATAATCAAACATTTTTATACCTACAAAATAATATCTTTATTTATTTTAGAATTTCTCTATAAAAAAATCATTTAATTAACTTTATTTTTTAGTTTCTTCTTTTTTAGATTCAGTATAATTGTTATACCATAAATGACTATGATATAATATAGCCATTACTCCCATAACTATTAATAATATAGATATATATTTATTGATAGGTTTATTTTCTAATAATCTATATCCTAAATATATAAAAAATATACCATATAATATATGTGATATCCATATTAATTTACCTGGTATTCCATAATGATATGTATCTTTCTCTTCCATTTATATTTTATTTATAATCTATAAATAAAATATTTTTTTCTTTTACAAAAATTAATTTTTATTGATAAAAATTATTTAAAAATCTGTATCAAATCTTATTTCACTTTCTTCTTTTGATGTAATTACACTTTGTTTAGCATATTGTGATACTTTCTTTTCAAAAAAATTCTTTTTACCTTCTAATGATATTAAATCCATCCATGGAAATGGATTATCTACATTATATATTTTTTCTTCTATTAATGAATCACTTAAATGATCTGCTACAAACTGTATATATTGTTTCATTAAGTCAGAATTCATTCCTTTTAATTTATACGGTAAACATTCTTCTACAAATTCAAATTCTACATTTACCGCTTCTCTAATTATCTCTTTTACTGTCTCATTTGATAATTTATTTACTATATAATTTCTATATATTAAACATCCTGTATCTCTATGCATACCCTCATCTCTCGCTATTAATTCATTTGATTGACATAATCCTGGCATTAATCCTTTTTTCTTTAACCAAAATATAGAACAAAATGAACCTGAAAAAAATATACCTTCAACACAAGTAAAAGCAACTAATCTTTGAACAAAATCACCTTCATTAATCCATTTTCTAGCCCAATCAGCTTTCTTTTTAATACTTTTAAAATGTTTTATTCCATTAAATAATTCATCTCTTTTATTTTCATCTTGAACTAATGTTTGAATTAATGTTTGATATACTTGACTATGAACATCTTCTATCATTTCTTGAAAATGAATTAACATTTTATATTCAGGTATAGTAATTTGTTCACAAAAATTATTATCTAAATTTTCATTTACTATAAAATCACTTGCTGAAAAAAATGATAATACTATTAATATAAATCTTTTCTCTTCTTCATCCAATTTATCACTATTCCAATCCTTTATATCATCTAATAAACTTATCTCTTCTGGGATCCAAAACGCTGCAAATGCATCTTTATATAAATTCCAGATATCTTGATATATTATAGGATATAATCTTATACGATTATTTTCTGGTGATAAAATAGGTTCTTTATTCATCTTTATTATATAATAATATAAATATAATATATATAAATATATTATTTAAATTATTATTTAAATTTCGTATTTATATAAAAAAATTTATTATTATTTATATCTTATATATTATGAGCACTATATCTAATAATAATATTATCTTAAGAAGTAAAAATATTGTTATTGAAAACTCTAGATATGATTTATCTGAATATAATTCTTCTATTATTTCTGGTTTTCAAGGCAGTCAAGGATTTCAAGGTATTTTAGGTTTTCAAGGTTTACCTGGTTCTGCATCTAGTATTGGAGCTACTGGTTTACAAGGTCCTCAAGGTATTGTAGGGTATCAAGGAAATCAAGGTATTATAGGTTATCAAGGTTATCAAGGTTTTCAAGGTTACCAAGGTATTATAGGTTTTCAGGGAAATCAAGGTATTATAGGTTTTCAGGGAAATCAAGGTTATCAAGGTTATCAAGGTATTATAGGTTTTCAGGGAAATCAAGGAAGACAAGGTATTATAGGCCCTCAAGGATTTCAAGGATTTTTTGGACCTACTGGAGGTGGCGGCGCTTTAGGATTTTATGGTTCATTTTATGATACAACAACTCAAACAGCTCCTACTAATTCTACTGGTTATGCTTTTAAATTAAATACAACTTCTGAATCTTATGGTGTTTCTATTGAAAATAATGGATCTGGTAATCCTACTAGAATTAAAGTTTTAAATTCAGGTGTATATAATATACAATTTTCAGCTCAATTAGATAAATCAGCAGGTAGTACAGCTCATATTGAAATTTGGTTAAGAAAAAATGGAACTGACGTTCCTGATTCAGCTACAATTGTAGCTATTCAGGGAACTAATGCAGAAACTGTCCCTGCTTGGAATTTTATGTTAACTTTAAATGCTAATGATTATGTTGAACTAATGTGGAGAACTGATGATACAAATTTATTGATTTTATATGAACCTGCAACTTCTATTAGACCTCTTATTCCTTCTCTTATAGTTACTGTTCAACAGGTTATGAATACTCAATCAGGTCCTACTGGTCCTAGTTATAATTTAACTCCATTTTTATCTGTTTATTCAAATATTAATGATTCTTTACCTGGTTCTTATACCTATCAACTCTGTAAATACAATGTTATTCAAGATGATCCTGATTCTATATCTTCTTGGTTTAATACTTCAACTTATCGTTTTACTCCTTTAAAATCAGGTTGGTGGCAAATAATAGCTAATTATGATGTTTTTAGAGGAACAGGCAATGAAGCTGGTTTATCTATTAGTAAAAATGGAACATCAGTAGCAGTATGTGATTCTATAGGTTCAATAGCTATAAATCTTGTAAAAAATATATATATGAATGGAACTACTGATTATATAGAAATATTTAATTTTGGAGTTACAACTCAAACAAGACAACAAAATTCTTATTCTTCTTTCTGTCAATTTCAATGGTTAAGATCATAATTTATATTTAATATCATTAATAATGATATTAAATTTTTAAAGAAATATAAAGTTAAATTATTTTTTCATATTAGTATATGTTATAGGATATAATGTCTCATCTGATATTAATATTACATTTGTATTTAATATATAATTAAATATCTCTATATCTTCATTTGTTACATATTTTGCATATTTAAATTTTCCATCTCTTTCTCTCTTATGTAATAAACTTTTGATATAATCTTTATAACAATTTTCTCTAGCTTTAGATCCAATCTTAAGTATTAATTCTTTAATATAACTTATTTTATTAATATCTTTAAGATTTTTCTTTCCTTTAATATCTTTAACTAAATAAAAGTCATTTTCAATTTTATCAATAATATATAAAATTTTATTTGTTATATCTACTGAATATATCTGTTCATAAAATATATATCTTGTAAATATATCTCTCAACTGATCCATACTTATCTTACTTATATTATAATTTTTATCAATATAATAATTACTTATACTTGATAATATACTATCTGTTGATAATAACATATTTATCTCTTTATAAAATTCTTTTAAAAATAATGGATATGATATACTTCCTAAACTTATATATTCAAATATATCTTTAGTTATTTTTTTAATTGTATCTTCTCTAAATTTAGATGCATATAATACCTTTTCATTATAATTTAAACTATTATAATTATAAAAATCGCTTGATATTAAATATGAATGGAAAAAACAATTATTATCAGTTCCTATTGCTCCTAATCTATAATAATTATTTTTACATATTAATTCTTGATTCTTATCAATATTACAATATAATTTAATAGGTTCAGATATATTTTCATTTAATCCATCTCCTTCTTCATTTATATAATGTGAATTATTATATGGTATAATAATTGGTTTTAAATGTTCAAATGTTTCTTCTTCTATACTATCTATTGGTAATATCTTTTTATAAACACAATATTTATATAATTTATTAAGTTGTTTCTCTTTATCATTTAGATCTTCTAAATAATATAAATTATCATTATCTTTTATTAATAAATCTTCTATATATTCTTCATCTAAATAATGTTCTTCCTCTAAATAAATATGTCTTTGTTTTAACTTCTCTGTTAAAATATTTATATATACTAAATATTCTATTTGTTTAGTAGCTGTCTGTGTCTCCTTAAAATCTATCTCTATTTTATTATCATAAGTATCTATATTCAATTTTGATAATTTTTTAATACTATAATAATCATTTGATATATCTTCTTCACTTAATAATTCAAATGTTCTATATCCATCCATAAATGTACAAACAAATATACCTTCATTATCTAAATATCTATCTATTGTATTTACTAATTTATTTAATTTATCTTCATTTTCAAAAAAGAATGTTAATACAAAAAACATATTTATATTAGTAACTTTCTCTTTTATATATTTACCTATTAATTCTGTATCTTCTCCACTTCCTATAAATGGTATATAATTTATAGATGAATTTTTTACTTGTGTCATTGATAATCTATTATTTAATTCTTTCATATTATCTATATTTGGTTCTACTAAATACATTGTTCTTAATTTATCTAATATTTTATATTTTGGTAAATCTCCACCTTTTCCTGATCCTATATCTAATATAGAATAACTATTCATACAAAAATTAGATATCAAATAAGATTTAATCTTATTATGAATTTTTCTAAATATATATAAACATCTATTTAAAAATAGAACATCATTTACATTTTTATTCATATAATTAAAATAATTTTTATATGGTAATCTTCTATCTATTTTTAATTTATATCCTGGTATTACCTTTATTGCTAAAAATATTAAATTAGGTATCTTTTTTAAGACATATAATATAAATTCATTTAATGAAATTTGATGATTATTATCCATATATAATTCATTTTGATATAATTCATTAAAATGAATAAATATAATATTTGGATTAATATTTAAAAATACACTTTCTAATTGTTTTTCATCTAATTGTGTAATATCTAAATTTAATAAATAATTTTTATTTGTGTTAAATAGAATACTATTTTCTTTTAAAGCTTCAAAATTACTTTTATTATTCTCTATAGCTATACTCTTTTTAAAATAATTATAAAATGAAAAATATGAACTTCCTATATAACTATTTATATCTAAATAATTTAAAGTATTTATATTGTAATTTTTTAGATATCCCAATGTATCATTTATTATGTTAAACATTATATATTTATAATTTATTGAATTCTTTATTCCTTCATCTGTTACCTTTAACATTGATACATTTCTTATCATTGGAAATAAATATTGTTCATTTTTATTCATATCTATATTTCTTATATCTATAACTACATTATCATTTGTATATTCTTCTTGAATATTTTCTTTATCTAATCTTAACATATCTATTAACATTGATAATGTAAATTTAGTTTTCATATCTATAAAGGTCTGTCTAGCTGTTGGAACTAATGAATTAGGTTTAATTTTATCATTTCTTAATCTATGAAATCTAAATTTATTTATTTCATTATCAAAAACTGTTTCTATTATCATATCATTATCTAATATATTTTCTTCTTGAGTTGTTAAATATAATTCATATGTTTTTCCTTCTTCATCTGTAAATTCTACATCTACTTCTTTATTCGATTGATATATAAATGATAATAATTTATATTTATTATCTTTATTTTTTCTTATTTTAAAATCAATACTAACTTTCTCTGGAAATTTCCATTTTAATATAGGTAAAAATTTACTTTTATCTTTCATTTGTGTTATATGATAATAAGGTGTATCATAAGGTTGAAAAATAATACCATCATTATTATCAAATAATTTATTAAAATTAAAATTATCATTTTTATACATATTTTTAATTGTATATTTAATTGAATCAATTATATTTGGAAAATATACATATGTCTTCTTATTTATTACAATATCTCCATTATATAATTTTTTATTTATTATTAATTTATCCGTCTTAGGTATATAATTATATATTTCTAATCTTTTTGCTATTGGTTTATCTAATATATTTTCATCATTTGAATAATATATTGTATCAAATATATATATTTCTATATTCATTTTCGATTCAATAATTTCACAATCAAATATAACTGTTGTTATATTTTGATTTATAGATGAATTTTCATATAAAAACCATATATCTTTATCATTAATTAATACTATTCTATTTATATCATTATTTTCATCATATCTTATTAATAAATTATATTTTACTCCATCTAATTTATTTGTTGTATAATATTTATTTTCTATTAATAAATCTATATTTTTCTTCTGTATATTAACTGGTTTATTATCTCTATGATTCTCTAATAATTTAAATATTGTATCTTTATATTGTTCATAACTTACTAATGTATGATTGTCTGGTATTATATACCCTAATGTCTCTTTAATTATCTGAAATAAATTTCTAAATCTTGTTATATTATCTTTATCTATATTATTCTCTACAAAATTTAAAAATTCAATTTCAACTTCATATGAAGTTGAAATATCAGATATTGGTTTATCTCTTATATTTTTAAAAGTATTAACTTCAGTTAGATCAATACGAAAATTTGTATCTTTTAAGTAATAAGAATATCTTTTTCTTTTTCTAATAAAAGGATTTGAATTTTTTTTCATTTCTGATTTTTTAATTAATTCTTCTTTTGATAATGATAATCTATAACTAAAAAAACTATTTAATCCATTCTGTAAATTAAAATCTATATCTTCTATTCTTATCTTTTTCATATATAATGTTTCTCTATCATTGATTATTTCTCTATATGATACATTATCTTCTTCATAATCATTATATGATATAACTTCATCATTTATTATTTCTTTAATAAATTTATCTATATTTTTTTCTAAATATAAATCTAGATATTTAATAAACTGTAAATATTGATTTTTATTTATTTCTTTAGAATTTATCTTTTTAATTTTTAATTCTAATTCATAATTTATAATTTCATTATCTTCTATATTTATATCTTCATATTCTTCATATAAATTCTCAAGTAAAGTCTTAATATCTTTACTAACATCTGGTTTTAACAGAATATTATATATCATTTTAGACTTTTATATATATATTAATTTATAAATATTATTTAAATATAATTAAATTTTTCATTTAATTATATAATTTTTATTTTACATTATATACTTCACTATATTATTTATTATATCTTCGCTTATATATCTATCTATCTTTTTATTTTCATTTATATTCCTCTTTATCTTATATCTATATCTATTACTATATTTATTATTTAAACTTAACATTGCATTTAAACTATAACTTTTATCATTATTTTTATTTAATTTTTTAATACATTTAATAATAGCTTTATTATTCTTATTAAAATCTAAACCATAATTATAAAATAATTTATATATATCTTCTATATAATATGTATTATATAACATATTTATTGTATAATAATCTATATAATTATATGTTATCTTACTTTCACTATGAATATTTGCTCCATTTTTTATTAAAAAACATACCATATCTATTGTATTTGAATAATATAATAAAGGAAAATTAGATTTTAATCTTGTATTAGCGTCAATAATACCTGATATAATATAATTTTTATTTTTATATTTATTAAAAATAGAATTTAGTTCATTAAATTTATTATATATAATACAATCATATACATTATATAGATCTATATAATAATCATGTTTATCATATATTGTTTTTATATATTCATCTAATTCATTGTTTTGATTCATCTGTATAGCTATACAATAATCTAAATTTTGTAATAAATTAGAATTATCTCTATATAGTTCTTCATAATACTTATATATAATATATCCTTTTGATTTATATTCAGATAAAATAATATCAAATATAAATTTAAATAATTTAATGTCAGAATGATATATAGATTCAATTAAAATTGTTGTTCCATTAATTAAAGAATTAAATTTATAAAAAGAATCAGTTATTGATAATTTTATTTTTTCAACTATAAAATCTAATATAATTTTATTTTTAATATATTTTTTAATATCTTTAAATTCATAGTAATTTATATCTTGAATTAGGTATTTTAATATTTTTTTTACTTTATATACTATATTTACATATGGATAATATAAATATTTTATTAATATAAATAATGCTCTATCTTTATTATCAATATTTATTTTTATATTTTTAATTATATTAAATAATAAAATAATATCTTCTATTTTTCTAGTTTTCAACATATATATTAAGAGACAAACATTATCAATATCATCATATTCAAATTCACATAATTCTAATTTTTTATTATCTAATATTTCTAATTGTTTTATTGTATCTATTGTTAATCTATAATATATACAACATGGATTTTCTATTAATATTTTTTCAATTGAAGATATACATGTAATTTCATTTTTTGATTTATCATTTATATGATTAATTAATTTTATTAAATTTATAATATAATTCATATTATAAATTTATATTTTACTACTTTAAATTTTTTTGTTTATTTTTATAAATAATTAAGTAAGTTTTTAAACTGTATATCTATATGAAATATATACAGTTCCATCAGTATTTAATCTTTGAATTTTAATAATATCACCTTTAGAAACACCTAGATATTTACATACAGGATCAATTAATTGAATTTTAGGTAATTGATTAGGTTTTATACGTGTTTTTGATAAAAACTCATTTTTATCATCTTCAGATAGAACAATATGTTTAGGAACAAATTTATGTTCAGTTATATTAATTATTAATTCTTGAATTAAGAAAATATCAATAGTAATATTATGTTTAGCTTCAGATGTAGCTATATCTTGTGTTAATATTTTTTTAGCGGAAGGTGTTAATACATTTTTATTTTTTAAAATAAAAATAGCTCTATTTACTTTTTCTCTATCAGATGAATATAATTTTTCTATTTTTTTTATTGTTTCACTTGCTACTGTTTGATCTATTTTATCCTCTTCAAACCAACTTATATATATTTTATGATTTGGCGATTCTTTATTAAAAATAAAATTTAATTTACTATAATCTATTTCTAAAGCATTATCTTTACCAAAAGATAACATAAAATCATTAAATGACATATCTATTAATTTAGATATATTTACAACTTGATTTTTAGAAATACTCAAAAGAGAACCTTCAGAGTAATTACGATCTCTTAACATTTGCATAGTAGTAATAAAAGTTCTATAAACAATTTTATTATTTTCCATTTTTAATCTGTTTACTTTATTATATAATAATATTATTATATAACAATTATATTTTAAAATCAATTAATTAGTTTTAAATTAATCATATTTAATTTTAATATTGACTTGGATCTCCACCAAATTCTTCATATGTATAACCATTTTCATTATCATCATTTCCCTTATAACCTTGTAGTTTTTGTAATTTTTCTCTTTCATCTTTTATTCTTTCTTCTTCTTCTTTATTTTCTCTTAATTTCATTTGTTCAAATTGTCTCGCTTTTCTTAAATAATCTGAATGTTTATTAAAACTATAACCTTTACCTTTTGCCTTTTCATTCAATCTTAAACTTCCATCTTTATTATAATTTTCTGGCGATTTAACAAACTTTTGTTGAAATTCTTCCTGAGGAAACATTTGATATAATTTTTTCTTATCTCCTCTTAATTTTGCTATCTCTTCTCCCTCTTTAGCATATTTCATAAAATCATCAACACTAGCTGCATTGTATACGTCATAGGATACACGTCCAGTTTTACCATTACCACCTCTTACTTTAGATTTTTTATAAATTCTTTTTTTAGATCTTAATTTAGATTTTTTATAAATTCTTTTTTTAGATCTTAATTTAGATTTTTTAATATAACTATTTTTTCTCTTGTAACTTCTTTTTTTTGACTTATAACTTCTTTTTTTTGATTTATAACTTCTCATTTTACTATTTATAAAGAAAAAAATTAATCATATTTAATTTTTGATTCTGATGAATAATTTCTTATTGCCCATATTGGATATTGTTTTTTATCTCCTATCATAGTAGGTGGATAGGTTTCATCTAATATAGTCATATAATCATATTTCTTAAATAATAAACTTAATACAGATTGATCATGTCTATGTTCTATAAATTCTTTAAATTCTCTAAATCCTATTTTATAAGATATTGTATCATCTATTAAATGATAATTTGAACATATCTCACAACTCTCCTCCAATAATTTAATATTCTTATCACATTTTTTATAAAATTGCATTCCACTCTCTGCCTGTGATTTAAATAATTTTGAATCAAATTCATAACCTAATGCTCCTTCTTTAACACTATAAAATTTAATAAAATTCATATGTATAAGTAAATCTAATTTATTCCAATGAATCTCTTTATGTTTATCTTCTAAATGAAATAATAAATTATCATGTTCTTTAACAATATTAATATACTCTAAAAATCTATTTTTACTTTCATCAGTTATATTTATTTCACAACCACAATCTAAATATACTAATATGTCATTTTCATTTAATGTTTTTAAAATATCTAAAATTATATATGATTTCCATATCCAATAACCATATCCTCTCTTATTATTTAATATAAAATTAGAATGTTTATTCCAAAATTCAGGATATTTTTCTATTAAATCTTGTTCTGTATATCCTATTATTTTATTAAATAAACCAAATTCTTCAGCTTGTTTTACTAATCTATCTTTTGCATCATGATATCTTTTATCACCTCCTCCAAATGTTAATAATATTATATTCATTTTTTATTCTATTTAAAATTATAAATCATTATATCTTTAAATTATTTATTAATGAAAATAATAAATAATTAAATAAAGTTAAAAAATTACATTTATCATATTATAAAATTAAATGTCTAATAGTAAACCTAATAATTCTAATTTAAATGGTAATATAAATGTAAATTATTTATTTAAAGCTAAAACTAAAGAAGCTTTTGTATTTAAAGTATTAGGTGAATTATTATCAAATACTTTAAAATTTGCACCATTTCGTATAAATGAAACAGGTATATATTTAAGACAAACAGATACTAAAAGAGAACAATTATTAGATATTGGTTTTCATAAAGAAAAATTCACTGTTTTTAAATGTTCTTCTCCTATAAATTTTATTGTTAGTTCTAATAACTTTTATAAAATGTTAAAAAATATTAAAAAAAAAGATAGTGTTATTATCTATATTAGAGAAGATGAACCTGATAAATTAGGTATATGTGTAGAACAAGGTGAAGATAATAATAAAGTTAGTACTACTATAAAAATATCTTATAATCAAATGGAAGATATTAATTTACCTGATGGTTATAATAATCCTATTATTATGAATAATAAAGAATTTCAAAAAATGAAAAATTTACATAATATTAGTAAAACTATTCTCGTTAATAGTATATCTGGTTTTATTCGTTTCTTTTGCGATGGTGGTGATTTATATTCTAGAGAAATTACTATCGGTGAAATTGATGAAGACGATTCTAATGATAATCAATATGAACAAAATTTTTATACTCATCATTTAACTCAACTTACTAAATGTGCTGGACAATCTGGTAATGTTCAAATTTTTGTTCATGAAGATTTACCTCTTAAAATAAAAATGAATTTAGGTAATATAGGTGAATTAACATGTTATATAAAATCAAAGGAAATGATAGATGAAGAACATGTAGATTCTAATAATATGAATGATTAATTTTTTATAAAAAAATAATTTTTTTATAAAATTATTTTTATCTTTTGTTTTAGTAAATTAATAAATGAAACCTTTGCAAGTTTTATATCTTCTCTCCTTAGTTTTAGTTTTAGTCGGTGCTATTAACTGGGCTCTTGTCGCTTATGATCCTAATTGGAATGTTGCTGATAATACCGTAGGTAAAGATAATTCTAAATATATCTATTATGTTATCGGAGGTGCTGCCTTGGTAGTAGCTTTCTTCAATTTTAAACAATTTAAATCTATGTTTTAAATAAAATATTTTATATTAAAAAAAATTATTTATTTTATAAAATAAATAATTGATTTTTTTACTTTTTATAATTTCTTTCTTAAATTTGAAGTATTATTATTTTATAAAATAATAAATATGCAAGTTCAAAATAATCATTCTAAAGATAAATTTTTATCTAATAATATTTATGATATTATTATTGAAAATAACGATATTCATAATAGAAATGACTTATCCTCTAATATAAATTCTACTAGCAATGAACCTTTAATTAATGAATCTAATTCTTTCAAAAATATTTTTATTACTAATAAAAATAAATTTATTAATATGGCTAAATTTTTAAGTAATGATACTACTTGTAATATGATGTTCTTTAGTAAAACTCAAATGTGTAAAAATACTAATAATTGTCCTTTTGGTGATCGATGTAAATTTGCTCATTCTTATAATGAATTAGTTTGTCAAACAACTTTACCTTGTTTATATGGTCCTTATTGTATTATAGATTCTTGTCAAAGAAAACATTTTAGTTTTAATGATACTAAATTATTACATGAAAATATTTATAATAAAATTTCTAAAGTTAAACTAAATCTTAAAAATGATCTTAAAAAACAAAATTTATTTAGTAATAATTATTATTTAAAAGGATTAAATTCTTTTAATTTAGAAGGTGAATCAAATAAAGAGGACTTGAATAATAAATCTAAAATTCCTAAATTAGATTTAAATAAAATGGAATCTACAAATATAATTAATAGAGAAAGAAAAAGATTTATAAATTCTAATCTTATTAAAGATATTAAAGATAAAAGTCCTTTAAATACAACTTCAACAACGCCAACTAATATTAGTCCTCGTGAACGTGATGAAAAAAAATATATTTTATTAAAAGAATTTTTAAAAAAAAATTCTACTAATCATAAACATGATATCAATATATCTAAAACTAATGAAGAAGATGATGATGTTTATTATACATAAATATATAAAAATTTTATATTATATCAATTATTTATTGATATAATAAAATTAGCTTTATATTCTTTATAAAATCAATTTTTATGCAAAAAATTAATTGATTTTTTATTTTTATTTTATTATTAAATTCTTACTATAGGATTTATAGTTTGTTTTGCACTCGCTTGTTTTACATTTCTCTCGTAAAAGTATAAACATGTCCTCTGTCGCTTCCAACACTTCCGTCATTCCTGTCATTTCTGACACTTTCAAGATTTCGATCAAAAAAAATGATTCTTGGACTGATCATTCCGACGATGAAGATAATTCTTCATCATCTCCTTCAGAACAACAACAACTTATCTCTAAAACTGAAGATTTATTCAGTGATGATGATGACTATGATCGGGAAATTGAAAAACTTAAAAAAGCTCTTCAAGAAATAGAGAAAAAAAGAGAAGAAAGAAAGAAAGAAAAAGAAGAAAAAAAGAAAAAGATTGCTCAAGAGATCTTGAACCGTATTTCTTCTGCTGAAGAAAAGAAAGAACAAACTGAAAAACTCCTCAAAGAATTGATTGAACAAATCAAAAAAGATAAGGAAAGACTTCAAGAGCTAGGTATTGAAACATCTTCGTCTTCTTCTTCATGGGCAGGAAAAGCTAAAGTTGGAGGTTCAAATGGAAATTCAGTCCCTGAAACTAAGTCTCCGACTAAGTATAAGACTAAATCTGATGAACCAACCGAATGGAAAATTTATGGGTTTGACCATAAAGTTCTTACTGAGTTTACTCTCAGTAAAGAATCTTTTGATTTTCATCTAAAAGAAAAAAAAACTTCTAATCCTAATGCAACTGTCATTTGCACATTTATGTGTAAAGGACAATGTACTAGATCAGAATGTGGTTTTTTACATCCTTCTCATTGCCAAAATAAATGCAATGATTCAAAATGTCCTTTCTTTCATGAACATAGAGAAGATAGAACTGCATGGATTCAATCCTACAATGAATTTTTTCAGAATAAATTTTATAACTTATTTGAATAAATACTATTTTGTTTGTTTATATAGCCTTCTATTTTGTTTGTTTATATAGCCTTCTATTTTGTTTGTTTATATAGTTTGCCATCCTATACCTATTTAAGAAAAAAATGAATTTTTTTCTTGCTCTTTGAAGATTATTATGTAAATACTTTTTGCGTGTAAATATCTTCATTTATTTTTATAATCTTCAAGAGATTCTAAAAATTTTATATTCTTTACTTTATAAAAATTAATTGATTTTTTATTTTTATTTTATTTTTAAAGGACTAAGTCCTTTTTAAATTTTACAAGCCATCCTGTACTCTCTTATTTTACTTTAAAAGTATAAAGATGTCTTTAAATTCTTCTTATAATCTACATGAGTCTAAAAATAATTTAGATTATAATTCTGATTCAGATTATAATTCTGACTCAGATTATGATTCTGACTCAGATTTTGAAAATAAAAATATGGATAAAAGAATTATAGATTATAAAAAAAGAAAAGATGATATAAATACTGAAAGAGATAGATTGATAAATGATACTGAAAGAGATATTAAATCTTTAGATCATAAAATTCAAATTCTTATGAATAAAAAAAAAGATTTTGAAAATATACTTAAAGATTTATATTTAGAACGTTCTTCTTCTGATAGTATTAAAGCAGATGACTCTAATAATTTATCAGTTTTAAATAATAAAAATATCTCTAAAAAAAATTTATGGATAAAAGAAGACACTGAAAATATACAAATTGTATGGTTAAAAGATAAAGATGGTAAAAGTTATAAATCAAAGTTTACAAAAGAATCATTTGATTATCATGTAGATAATAAATTAAAACTTACACCTACCTGGATTCCTTTTAAGTTATGTATATATATGTGTGGAATAAGTAAAAATAAAAAAATATGCTGCACTAAAGATACATGTCAGTTTTTACATCCATCTAAATGTAATTGTAATAATACTAAAGAGTGTCCTTATTATCATCAAAATGAAACTTTTAAAAGTTGGATTGATAAATCAAATGAAAGACATCTTCTTTATAGTAGAGAAAAAAAATAAATATAAAGAAAGATAACTTAATCCTCTTAAAAATACAGTTACATCTATTTAAAATATATATCTTTTATAAGATATATATTTCTTTTGTTAAAAATCTAATTTTTATATAAATCCCTTTTATACCATTCTATTGTTCTATTTATTCCATCTTTAAATTCTATCTCTTTTTCCCATCCTAATCTCTCTAAATTATCTGTTTTTATTGCATATCTAAAATCATTAAATGGTCTATCTTCTACATAATAACTTATTTCTTCATTACTTTTTTCTATATTTAACTCTGTTTTTAATATATCTAATATATCCATTACTGAATATTCATCATTACTACCTATATTATATATCTCATTAATCTCTCCCTTATCTAATATTATATCTATTGCTTTAGATACATCCTCTGTATATATAAAATTTCTTCTTGTTTGACCATTTCCTTGTATCTTACATTTTTCACCTCTTAATAATTTATTAATAAAACTAGGTATTAACTTCTCTTCATGTTGTCTCGGTCCATATACATTATTACCTCTTGTTATAATTACAGGTAATTTAAATGAATGATAATAACTTTTTACTAAAAATTCTGCTCCAGCTTTTGTTGCCGCATATGGATTTGTTGGATTTAATAAACTTTTTTCGCAACAACCTGGATGATCCATATCAACTTCTCCATATACTTCATCTGTAGATATATGTATTATCTTTTTTAATCTATTTGTCTCTTTTTGATAATATCTACAACATTCTAATATAGTATGAGTTCCTAATACATTATCTATTGTAAATTGTAATGAATTACCAAATGAATTATCTACATGTGTCTGTGCAGCAAAATGTATTACATATTCAATATCATACATATATAATATCTCTGTAATTGTATCATTATCACATATATTACCATTAACAAATTTATATTTTTGTTCTAATTCTTCTGTATTTAATTCATCATCAATAAAATTTATATTACTACAATAATCTAATTTATCTATATTACATATAAATATATCTTTATACTTTTTCAACATATAATTTATATAATTAGACCCTATAAATCCACATCCTCCCGTTACTAATATTCTCATCTCCTCTGTATAAAATAAATATTTATTCTTTTAAATATTTTTGTATACATTCTATTTTTAATCAACCGTCCATTAAAAAAATTCATATTTCTATATATCTTTGTATATAGAAATATTTTTTTTTTAATTTATAATAAATAATCTATCTCAATTTTTCTACATCTATCATATGATCAAATATACCTGTATTAGCCTGATGTAATGTTATTAATACTAATTTATCTTTTAAACTATTCTTTAATATATCTATTATTTCCTCTACCAATTCACCATTTAAACTACTTAAACTCTCATCTAATAATATAATATCACTATTTATCATACTATTAAATGATAAAAATAATACTAATAAACATCTATCATATTCTCCTCCACTTAAATTATCTATTCCTATCTTCTCTCCATTATAATATATCTCTATATCTAATCCACTCTTTTTATCACCTTTACTAGTCTCTTTATATGGTGTTAATTGCATTTGTATATCATTATTTGTAAAAAAATTATTAATATAATAATTAATTAAACTATTTATATTATTTAATGTATTTGTTATACTTAATGCCTCTGAATCATTTATCTTCTTTAATAATCTCTCACTTACACTTAATCTCTTTATTATTATCTTCTCTTCCTCTTGACTTATAAGTATTCTATCTTTTAATTTATCATATCTATTTATCTCATCTCTATAACTAACATATTTATTTATCTCTATATTTATATTATCATTCAATTCTTTCTCTCTTTCTCTATCTATTAAATTTTTCTCTATATTTTCTATTATCTCTCTCTTATTATCTATACTCTTTATATCTATATCTTTTATCTTAGAACTGTATTCATTTATTCTTTTTTTATTATTATCTATTTCTCTATCTATCTCCTTTATCCTTTTTATATAATTATCTCTTTCTCTCATATCTTCAGTTATATTATCTACTATCTCAAGTAATAAATTTATAATATCTATTTCATCATATTCTAATATATCTCTCCATTTCTTTATATCATCCATCTCTATAAAATTATCTTCTTTTAATAATATCTCTATAAATCTATCATCTAATTCTTTATTTAATCTACTCTCTATATCTCTCTTATTCTCTTTATTATCATCTATCTTCTTTTTTATATTCTTTAATATACTATCACCATCTTGTTCTATAATCTTCAATTCTTGTTCGCTTCTTATTATATTATTAATATCTATTTTAATTTTATCTATATTTTTTATTATTTTATCTTTATCCTCTAAAAGTATTCTTTTACTTTTTTTATATTCCTCTAAAGTTATTTTATATTCACTTATACTTAATAAATTAGAATTATCTTTATATAATTCTATATTTTTATTTTTTATCATTAAATGAGAACTACATTTAGGACATTTCATCGTCTTATTCAAATTCTCTATCTCATTATCTAGTTCCATTATTTTTATTTTTAATTCTTCTATTTGTTTATCTATATCTTCTACATTAATTTTTAAATCATCTCTTTTTTTATTTAATTTATCTAATAAATTCTCTTCATTCTCTTCATTATATTCTTTTTTAATCTTTGTATAAATCTCTTTTATCTTATTAACTAAAAAACTTTTTGTTTTATTTAATTCTTCGTTTAATTTATTATTCTCTAGATTATAATTTAAATATTTCATTAATAATTTTATTTTATTTATATAATCACTTTTATCTTCTTTCATATCTTTCTTTATTTTCTCTATTTTCTCTATATTATCAATATTACTCTTATTAATAATTTCTATTTTACTATTCATCTCTATATTTATTTTATTATTTTCTTCTTATTTATTTATCTCTATTCTATTTATTTTTAAATCTTCTTTTAATATCTTTATATATCTATTACATTCTTCTCTCTTTTTATTTTCTTCTTCTATGTAGATATCAAATAATTCATTTGAAAAAGAATCTTTAATTTTATCTATAATAGATGGAAATTCTCTTTTCATTTCATTTTCATCATATTGATCTTTTTTTTTAAAAGTAGTTAATTCATTATTTAATATCCTTATCTCATTCATTTTATCATTTAATTCTTGTTTTATATTTTTTATATGTTCTTTTACTCTCTCTTTAATACCCTTAATATCTATATCTTTTAATGCAATTTTATTAAAAAAATCCATTTTCTTACTTAATGGTAATGATATAAAACTTTCTATTGATTTCTGTGCTACATATGATGTTATCTCAAAATTATCTCCATATATCTTATTTATAATTTCTTGTGCTACATCATCTTCATATTTTTTAATTTCTTCTCCTTCTTTTCTCTCTAATTCTAAATGATTCGGATTTTTACTTCTTTTAATAATCATATCTTTATATATTAATTTAACACTACATTTTTTTTCTCCATATTTAGTGCATTTTTGTTCTCTTCCATATAATACAAAATATATTGATTTTAAAATAGTAGTTTTACCAATACCTGAAGTTCCATGTAATAAAATAATACCATTATCAGGTAATTCAATTTTTATATTAGAAAAACACCTGAAATTATTTAATTCTAATATCATTTAAATAATTGATTTTTAATAATCTATAGTTATTAATTATATAACTTTATTTAATTTTTCTTTCTTTATTTTATATTTAAATCATTTATTTATAAAAAAAATGGATTACAAAAAAAAGAAAGATGAAAAAATCTCTTATAATTACGATGAAGAATTAACCCCTAATGAAATACATGATGTTGATCTATTAGAATTTAAAAATTTTATATCTAATCTTTTATCTCATTATGCTAAAATGTCTAGTTTTAATGTTATTAAATACACTGACGTTGACTGTTTAAATGAATTCTTAATTGCTTTTACTCATATTAGTTTCACTAAAGATCAAACTAAAAATTATGAATATTATGAATTTTTAGGTGATGCTCTACTTAAATATTGTATAGCTGTTTTTGCAAGTGAAAAATATCATGATGAATTAACTAGTATAGATTCTAAAAAAGCAAGTCAATATATTACTAGATTACAAGCTACTAGAACAGATAAAAAAGCTTATTCTTCTTTCTGTGATAAATTCGGTCTTTCTAAATTTATTAGATATAAAGAATTTACTAAATTAAAACATGGTGGTAAAAATGATGGTAAACAATCATTAGATATTAGTATGAAAGAAGATGTATTTGAAGCATTTTTTGGGGTATTAAATTATTTAATTAATAAAAAAGAGAAATCAAACGTTGGACCTGTTTTTATTTTTGATATTCTTAAAAATTTCTTTCAAGAAAATAAAGAAATTTTCCCTGATAAAATCCCCGATCTTAAAGAAATTGAAGATCCTACTACTAAAATTAAAGAAATATGGGATAGAAAAGAAATGAAAGATTCTGGTTCTAGAATTGACTTTCAAAAAGATCTTATAAAAAACCCTGATTCTAATTTATGGGAATTTAGAATGACTATTAATGGTTTTGGAAAACCTTCTAAAGATTATATTTTAACAAGATTAGGAAATTTAACTAAAGATAATGTATTAAAAGAATTTAATCAAGAAGCTCTTGATATCTTAGAAAAAGATTATGGTATTATATGGAACCCTAATAAAGAAATTATCTTTCCTGAATACTAATGTTAAATTAAAAATTAATTCATATTATTTAAATAATATGAATTATTTAGGTGTAAATAACTTATATAAATTATCTATTACTCTATCATAATAACTTTTTTCTTCCGTTTTTTTAACTTTACACTCTCCTACTATTTCCATATAAATATTTGGATTAAATGTTAATTCTTTAATAAGAGAATTATCTTCTTTCTCTGAAAATAATATATCTGTATTTTTATTCATAAAAGAATTCTTTTTAAAATCTTTATTTAAATAATTATTTAATTCATTTAATTCTGTTTTATTTAATAAACCATAACATATTAAATCTTTATCTTTTTTTATACATTCTATATCTGTTAATATAGTATCATCTTTTAAAGAAGAAAAGTCATCTAATTCTCTCTCATCTTTATCTATATTTTTTTCTAAATATGATTCTTCACTATATTTATTATAATAATCATCTATTTCTACATTAATATCTCTTGACATTAATATTTTATCTATATCTTCTAATATCTCATTCTTTTCTTCTTTAATTTCCTCTTTATTTAAATCATATACAATAGGATTTTTATTTTCTTTAATATCTATCAAAGTTGGTTCCACTGTAGATATTAATTTATCTTTATTTAAAAATGATATTTTATCGGGAGTTCTCATATAATTTACTTTATTTATTCTATTTTCTAATCTAGATCTATTTGATATATTACTAATTATGATATTTTTTTCAATTTCATTTTGTATATCTTTATCAAGTTTATTTTTTTTTCTTGATCTATTTCCTTTATACATTATTATATTATTATACTATATTTTATTTATTTTATAAAAATTAATTTTTTATAAAAAACTATTTTATTCTAACAAGAAACTTATATTAACATTGAACTTATTTCATATGCCATTGTCTCATATGGATGTTCTTCTTTATGTTTATCTTCATTATTTTCATTCTTTATATCTATAATACTATATGGATTTTCATTACTATACAAACAATACATTATCTTATTATTTGTTATATCTTTATATATCCATTCATCTAAATCTGGATTTGTTCTTAATAATGGTTGTTCTCTTAATATCTCTTCTCTTAATTTATATTTTTGATATCCTTTTTTATTCATAAAATCTTTTATTATTTTATGATTAGGTTTATTTCTTTGGAATACATGTATTTTTTCATGTATTAAGACTCTTATTAATTTATTTATATCATTTTCATCTATATATCTACTATTTAATATTATATATTTACCTCTTGTATGTGGATATCCATTTTCATATGTATTTCCTTCCATTAATATTATATTCCATTTCATATTTTTAATATCTTTATAATCTTTTTCTAATAATTTATCTGCTTCTTTTATACTTTTTATTAATAATTCTTTTTTCTCATCTTTTGTTAATTCAAATAATTTTTCCGAAGGAAAAATCGATTTTTCATTTATAATATTTTTTCTATTTATACTTTCTATTATCTTATTTATATATTCTTGTTTAGAATTTGAATTTCTCGCTTTTAAATCAAATTCTGTTAAAGAATTTATAAAACCATCTTCATCTTTTATAATAAAATCTTTTATTTCATCATCTGATAATATATATATATCTGATTCATATTTTTCTTTTTGGCATGATTTTTTAATTATAAAATACATAATTATTCCTATTATTAATAATAACAGTAATGTCATCTATATAATATTTATATATCATAAATATTATATAATTTTTTTGAAAGCAAAATTAATTATTTTAGATTAATATATTTTTCTGATAAATTTACAAATAATTTAAACCATTTCCATATTTGTTCTTTATCATCCCCTGTTATCTTCTCTGATAACCATATATTTTTACAATAAGATACAGTATCACTTGATACTCCTTTAAATACATCATCTCCTTCTATAAAAAATTTTTCATCTTTATTAATTATCATTTGTTTATATGGAAGTAATCTATTTGAAAATACAATTAATACATCTTCTATAGGTATCTGTTCACTTAAAAATACTCTTAATACTGCTAAATCTCCTTCACTTGGAAATTGTTCTATTAAAGCATCTAAGAATTTAATTAAATTAGTTTTAAATAATTTAAGAATATCTAATCTGCTCAATTCTTGACTCATTTTTATTTATATTATAATTTATAACTTTATATTATAAAAAACACTTATTTAAATTTTAAATAAAAATAATATATATTTATTATATATATATTTATTTATTATGTCTATTCAATATCCTAAAAAATTTAGAGGTGGTATTAACGCCGCTGGTCCTGAATTAAATCATATTTTTAGAGATCCCCCTAAATCTATTTATACTAGAAAATATGAACCTGTTAATATAGCTGATGTTATGTATATGTCTAGACCTGACGATGTTGGTTCTGATCCTACTCGTATTAATGAAAATATTCAATATATTCGTAGAGGTATTAATCCTATGGTTAAAGTTATGTATGGGAATGCCGGTGCTGCTTCTACTAACTCGTCTTTAGGTAATTTTCAAGTTTCTAATCCTTATAAAATTGAAGTGGTTAGACCTCCTATTTATCCTGTTCAAACTTTAGTTCCTATTAGTGCTCCTAGAATTCATCAAAATTATTCTATTTCTACTAATACCTCTATTCAACCTAGAATTGTAAGTGATAAAATTGATCAAGCTCCTATTAAATATACTACTGAAACTAGAAAAAATATATCTAGTGTAAGACCCTCTGTATCTTCTTCTTTAACTAAAAATAATTCATTATTAAATGATATTATTACTTCTAATTTTATTAATTTTAATAAAAATGATTATGGTGTTTCTACTAATATCGTTCAAGATAAAGGTAATACTTTATTAGGCGAAATATTATCTTCTAAATTAAGAGATAATAAAAATTATTATTCTCTTAATAGTGCTATGTCTATCTATGTTTATGATCCTAAAACTAATACTTTCTCTAACGTTCAATCTAATATTAAAGAAAGAAATAATATCGCTGTATCTGCTGTTAAAGGTCTCCCTATTCAAGTCTCTAGAAATGATGGTATTATTTATAATATTAAAGATTATGATTGGAAAGTTGTTAATACTAATTCCGGGTCTCCAGCTATTATTATTGAACTTCAAAATAGAGATGTTGAATTAGAGAGAAATATGCCTTTATATGCAGTTGCTAGTGGTATATCTAGTGATTTAACTATTAATAATCAACAAAATACTGTTGTTAATAATAATGATGTTAAAGTAGGTGGAACTAGTGGTAATACTAATTTTGTTATTAATACAGGTTATAATGAACAATTAAGAAGATATGGACAAGATTCTTTTGATATAAAAGATAAAATAGCTTCTACTGGTTATAGTTATGAAGATAGAGTATCTAAACCTTCTATAACTATGCATCAAATAGGATCTTATGGAACTAAAATAGATGATAAAAATTCATTAATAAGTCAAATGTTAGGTGATTCTAAAAGATTTTCTAATTAAAACGACTTGGTCCTTATTAAATAATTTTATATTTTTTAAATTTTTTACTTACTGATTTTGAATATGATATCCATTTTCCTCTTTTACTTCCTTTTCTTCTATTCTCTATTTGTTTTTCTCTTTTACTTAAACTTTTTCTTATTACTTCCGGTAAATATCTTCCTTTTTTTGTTTTTCTACTATTTGGATTTATATAATCCCATTTCTCTCTTGACCATTTCGTTAATGAATTTATTTTACTTTTACTTCCTTTATATTTCCCTCCTCTTTTTTTATATTCTGCTACACTTAATTGAGCCTTTCTTGCTGACCATTTTCCAGGAGGACCACCTTTTGAACCTCTCTTAATACGATTTTTAATCTCCTCCCAAAGTTTTGGATTAGATTTGATAGCTATCTTATTAGATTTTCTACTCATTATATTTATAAATAAATATTTTTATATTTATTTATAATAAAATAATATGTTTGATATTAAATATTTTATTATATTTCTTCTAATTTTTATTCTTTTTTACTTAATTTGTAAAAAAAATAGCAAAGAATCTTTTATTACGAGTCCCTTCTCTGAATATTCTACTAATCTTGATAATTTAGTTTATACTGATACCTCTGGTAATTTAGTTTCCGTTGATAAAAAATCTCTTATCGATTTTATTCTTCCTAAAGGTCTTATAGTTGCTTGGAAAGGCGGTGTTAATCCACCTTCTGGATGGGCTTTATGTGATGGTTTGAATGGAACTCCTAATTTAAGAGGTAGATTTATTTTTGGTTATAATCCTGAACTTGGAGGAACTTATCCTTTAGAAGCAACAGGAGGTTCTGAAAAACATACATTAACAGTAGAAGAAATGCCTAGTCATAATCACAATGTTTCAGGAGCTGTAGCATGGGGAGGAAGTGGCCCTGGATATAGTGGTGGATCAAATAAAATAGATGGAAGTATAAGTGTATCTAAAACAGGAGGTAAAGATGGACAAACTCAACCTCATAATAATATGCCTCCTTATTATGTTTTAGCTTATATTATGAAATTATAACATTTTTACTTACTTCCTTCTTTTATTATATTTGATAATTTTGTCGTGCGAACAGAACCCTGTGGTATCTTTGGTTTCATTACTGGCGGAGTAAGAGTAATTGATGACTGAGATGATGACGGAGTAATCATTGGTTGTCCTCTTGGTGGAAGTGGTTTAGCACTTCCTGAAAACTTAAATACCATATATAAAATAATTATAACTACTACAAGAGCTACTATTCCTCCTATTATCATTCCTATTGATTTAAATATATCTGGCATTCCTTCTGCTTCACTTTTCTGAGTTGATTCGCTTGTAGCCTCAGAACTTGCTTTAAAAAATTCTGTAAATGTATTTTTCATAACTGTATTAATAATTGTCTGTGCTAATATATCTATAGATATGTCTTGATCTATATCACATTCTTTTCCTGATACATTTATATCTTTTTTTGATTTAATTTGTACATTATTTTTAGCATCTACAGTTGTATTTGACTCTAGTAATGTTTGTTCAACTTGTGCTTTAATATCTTTACTATCTATTTTATTAAATGTTTCTTGTAATACCTTTTGTCCTTGAGGAGTAGCTCCAAATCCTACTTTACTCTCCTGTAGTTGTTTAATATTTTGTTTAGCAGCTAATTCAACAGTTTCTGTAATATCCTGTATAGTCTCAGATGAAAATTGTTGTACATTTACTATTTTTAATCTAATTCCTTGTTTTATATTTAATCCTTTATCTCCGCAATTTAAATAAATTCCGCCGTCTGTAGACTCAAAATTTATATTATTAATAGCTGCAGCGCTAACATTTGTATTTGTTTGTTTCTGATTTATTATACATTTTATTTTCTGTGCGGTTTGATAATTTCTCTGTGCTATCGCTGAAATTTGTTCACAACCTAAAGTACTTGATGTGGCTTTCATTGATGCTCCCGCTCCTCCTCCTCCAAATCCTCCTATAAATCCTGGACCTATACCTCCTCCTCCAAATGCAAATGCAAATGTTGATTGTTCTGAACCTGCTTCTGTTCTACATGCCTGTGAACCTGTAGCTTCAACCATTCCTTTTGTATAAGGTGCTGCATCAGCAGCTGATGGTATTTTCTCAGCTTCAGGACATTTTTGAAATTCTAAATTTGACATTTTATACTTTATATTAATATAATTAGAAAAATAATTTATTTATAATTTATTTGTAAATTATAAATAATACTATGTATTGTAGTCTAAATGGTAACAAAGAAGAACGTTATAATACAAATAGTCCAGCTATTTGTAATTTTATGAATAATAATTCTTTTATCACTGTATATCAATATAATGATAATGAATGTAATATTTTAAAAAAATTTCTTGATCCTAGAGATACTGCTATCACTAAAAAAGTTTATTTTGATGATAATGGTAGTTTAGCTCTTAGAGATATCTCTAATCCTAATGATCCTTCCCCTGAAAAATATGATTATATTAATCCTTTAACTAAAAAACCTGCAGCAGTAATAGCAGATCTTACACGTGAAATAAAATTAAAAAATATAGATATTGAAAGACAATATTTTTTAACATCTAATGGTCATTGGTTATTATATTATGAAAATATAATTGAATTGAAAATTTTATTATTATATAATCCTTTTAGAAGAAAAGAATTTGGAGATTTTTATAAAGGTAAAAAAAAAGCAAATGATGAATTTGAATATGAAAATAGTAAACTATCTTTACAATTATTTAAAAAATACTGTGATATGACTGGAAAAATTGATCCTTTTTGCACTTGTATTGCTACTTCTACTGACGTCCCTAATGATATTTGTATTAATAATTTCTTTGGAGATTCTCCTCAGCTTGTAAAAACACTTAAAGAAAAATTTTCTAGAGAATATAACGAAAGCATTGAACCTAAATGCCCTTGTTTTAATACAAATTGTAATCCTGCTTTTAAAAATTTACCTCCTAATACTTTTATTCCTTTATATATGAAACAACAACTTAAATCATGCGAAGGTGTTCAAGCTCTTACTATATGTAATACTGAAATTAAAGCAGGTGGAAATATAACAGGACCTGTTAATATCGAACAAAAATGTCAGGCAGAAATTGCTAAAGCGAGTGATAATGATAAAGATTTAGAATATAATACTGAAGCTGATAATCCTTCTCCGCCTGGTAAAACTTCTCTTTCTTTTAATCAACCACCATCTACACCTCCTCCTCCATCTTCAGAAGAAAAAACATTTTTAGATAAATTTATTGATTATTACAATAATAATAAAATAATTGTTATATCTATAATTGTTATCATTATTATTTTTATTATCATTATTATTTATTTATTATTCAAAAAAAATGATAATCAAATAATACAATATCCTAATTTTCAACAACCTCCTAATTTTCAACAACCTCCTAATTTTCAACAACCTATTAATTTTCAACAACCCTCTAATTTTCAACCATCTCCTAATTTTCAACAACCCTCTAATTTTCAAAAATCTATTAATTTACAACCACCTTCTATTAATTTACAACCACCTTCTATTAATTTACAACCACCTTCTATTAATTTACAACCACCTTCTATTAATTTACAACCACCTTCTATTAAAAAATAATTTTAATTATATTCTCTTTTTTTAATTAATTTATCTCTTGTTATATTACATATATATATTAAATCATATGGTGATTTTCTCATATTTCTAGGTTTTAATAATTCACATCTTATCATTCTTGATATATTATCTAATCCTAAACTTATTTCATATATTATTGTTGATTTTTTTGTAAAAGCAAACATTGTATAGATACTTGATATTACTGTTGTTGAAAACCCTGATAATAATACTATTATATCTCTTATTGAACTATCTAACATAGTTGTAGATGATGAATAAACTGAAATAGAACCTAATATAATTAATAAAATTTGCATACTTCTTCCAATATATAAATTATTATCTCCTCTTTTATTTAATTCAATAGATTCTTTTTCGCATAATTCTGCAAAATTTTCAATTTGTTCTTCTATATTATCTGTCCATAATTCTATATTTTCTATTATTTCTATTTCTCTCTGTTCAATATCTTTATAATTATTTTCTTCATTTATAATTTCATTTTCTTTACTATATACATATGAATCTTCTCTATTACTATTTTCATTATATATTTTAGGTGAATATTTTTTATAATCTATTAAACTTATTTCTCTTTTTATATTTCTAATTATATCTTTTACTTTTATATCTTTATTTTCAGATAATTCATTATTATTATCTTTTTTTTCTTCATATGCTTCTTTATTCTCCACTGATTCTTCTTTATCTAAATTTAAAAATAAATTGTCATCTAATTCATCTTTATCAAATATATTAATACTATAACTTTCATTTTCATTTATATGAAATTTTATATTTGTATCTTTATTATCACTCTCTTTTTTATATACATTAGAGTTATAATTTTCATTCTTATTTTTAGTTTCATTATACATTTTATAAATTATAAATAATAATTATAATATAAATTAATTTTATAGTTTTACTAAAAATAATTTATAAATTATTTTTTTTCTTTTTTATTATTAAATTATAAAATAAAATGTCAACTAGTGCTTATTATTTAGATGTTTCTAATCCTCTCTATCGTGATAATGGTTGTCCTTCTCAATGCATGTCTAATAATGAATATACCACTGTTCCTGATTACTATTCTTTTGGTACTGATCCTAAAACCGCTTTATTATCTAATATCGCTACTGTAGCAGCTCCTAATACTGGTGTTTTAGAAATTCCTGCTAAATTCGGTATTGGTTCTGTAGATCCTTATTATAGCACCGTGCCCGCTAGATTTAATCAACCTGCTCCTATTCAATTGAATAGTATGACTCGTTATGGTTTTCAAGATACCGTTGTAGGTAGAACTACTACTTTTCAACAACCTGATCTTTTATTATCCCAGGGAGGCGTAGTTCAACCTTATAACATGACTAAACAATATCCTTAAGAGTGCTAAACCTTCTTAAAATAAAATTTTTAAAAAATTTATTTTATAATATTAATATATTATAAAATAACTATGTCAAATTATAGAGAAGATGTAACTAGTCCTCAATATAGGGAATCTTATATTAATACCTCTCCCAGTGATGACTATAATAATATTAAAAATTACTATAATTTTAATTCTCAATTAATTGTCCCTTATATGGATCAATTATCTATTCCTCAAAAATTTTATTTTGTTAATTCTGAAGAACAAGACCTCTTTAATAAAGGTTATTCTTTAACAGCTCCTTCTAATTGTTTAAATGGAATGACTGTAAAATATCTTAGATCTACCTCTAAAACTTATTATAAATGTAGATAAATACTATTTTATTTTTAAATTTTATTTATTATAAATTTAAAAATATTACATTCTATTTATATATTTATTTTATATTTTAATCATGGCTTATCTATCTGAAAATACTAAAATTTTAATGTTTGATGGTTCCTTTAAAAATGTTCAAGATATAAAAAAAGGTGATTTTATTATGGGCGATGATAACAATAAAAGATTAGTTATTAATAAATTTCAAAATTCTGATTTTTTATATGAAATATCCTCTAAAAATTCATGTAAAAATAATCTTATTAAAGATTCTAAATTTATTGTTAATAAATATCATAAATTAGTATTATTTAATAAATTTAAAGATAATGATGGGAATCCTTTAAATTATTCTAAAACTTTATCTCTTGAAGAATATCTAAATTCTTCTAATAAATTCAAAAAAAAATATTTCTTATCTAAAAATAATAAAGAAATTAAATTTCATAATTATTTGTTTAAATATGACTCCTTTCAATACGGTAAATTTATTATCTCTGATTCTATTCATTACTCTATCCCTGATGATTATAAATTAAGTTCTATTGAGAATAGATATGACCTTCTAAAAGGTATCTATTCTTTTAATCCTAATTATATTTATAAAAATAATACTACTATGATTTATATTGAACATTTTTGTTTTAATTTATGTAAAGATATACAATGGATTGCTAGAAGTTTAGGTTTAACTTGTAAAATTAGAAAAAATTTAAATAATGATAATTATAGATGTATTTTATATGGTTCAAATCTATTCAAATTCTTTATTGACAATCATAAAAATTATAATTATGTAAATAAAAATAAATGTCATTTTCATAATTTATATAAATTTAATATTAAACCTTTAGGTTTTATGAATTATTACACTTTAGAAGTTGAAAATAATAAAAATTTTTTACTTAATGATTTCGATATTATAAAAGGTTAAATAACTTTACTCTAATTATTTACCATAAAATAATTCATTTTTTTTTAAAGAAATGAATTATATTTTTATTTATTTTATATATATTTAAATACTATTCTTTGTATATATATTATTATGTCTAAATTAAATTATAGATTTAAAGATACAGATAGAGATAAAAATTATGATAATTATGAAGATAGCGACTATGAAAAAGATGATAATAAATCTGTTTATAAATCTTATCGAGATAATTTAACTCTTAAAAATAAATTTAAAAAAGATAAATTTGACGATCTTGATCATTTCTCTGATAATTCTGATGATGATGATTCTTCTAACCCTAATAGAACTCTTCATATTAAAGAATTTGATATGAACTCTTTACCTCCTCATGATGTCTCTGATAATTCTGGTGTTAAAATTGTTGTTTTAGGTAAACCTGGTTGTTTTGCCCCTGGAACTGAAATTTTAATGTTTGATGGTTCAATAAAAAATGTAGAAGATATAAAAATTGGAGATCAAATTATGGGAGATGATGGATTTTATCCTAAAACTGTTAATCAATTATATCATGATTATGATCATATGTTTACTATTCATCCTAATATAGGAGAATCTTATACTGTAAATCGTCTTCATGATCTTGTTTTATATTGTCATAATAATAATGAATCATATAAAAAAGGAGATATACTTGAAATTTCAGTAGAAGATTATCTTAAAAAAGATAATTCTTTTAAATTAAATTTTAAATTATTTAAATCTATCCCTATTACTTGTTGGAATAATAAATTAACTAATATTGATCCTTATGATTTTGGTCTTTTTTTAAGTGATAAGAGTTTAGATCTTTCTTATTCATCTATTAACATTGATGAATCTATTTTGAAACAATATAATATAATTAATAATTTACATATTCCTAATGATTATAAAATTAATTCTACTTCTGTTCGTATGAATTTATTAGCTGGATTAATTGACTCTCAAAATGATATAAATAATACATTGTCTAATTATTTTTTTATTGATGTTTATTCTAATGAAAAAACTCTTTTAGATGATATATTATTTTTAATTCGTTCATTAGGGTTTTCTGTTATTAAAGATACTCATTTAATAAAAAATAACAAAAATATTACACGTTTAACTATTTATGGTAATAATATTCATAAAATACCTACAAAAATAGTTAAAAATGAATATAAAGAAAATAATACTAAAGAAAATACTAATTATTATAATAATACAGATATAACTCATTTATTATCTGATTTTACTATCAATAATATAGGTTATGGTGAATATTTTGGTTTCTCTTTAGACGGTAACAGAAGATTTTGTTTAGCTAATTTTGAAATAGTTAAGAATACTGGCAAATCTACTATTATACAAGATATTATGGCTTATAAATCACATATATGTCCTGTTGTTCAAGTTTTTAGTGGAACTGAAGATAGTAATCATTTCTTTAGTGAAAAATGTCCTCCTGTATGTGTTTTTAATAAATATGATGAAAAAGCTATCGAAAATTTTGTAAAAAGACAAAAAATTGCTAAAAAATATCTTGATAATCCTTGGGCTATGCAAATCATTGATGATTGCACCGATGATCCCGCTAGTCTTAGAAAACCTCTTATTCAAAGTTATTATAAAAATGGTAGACATTGGAAAATGATTCATATTTTATCTTTACAATATTGTCTAGATATTAGACCTAATATTAGAAGTAATATCGATTATACTTTTATCTTAAGAGAAAGTAATCTTAAAAGTAGAAAATCTTTACATGAAAACTATGCTGGTTGTATTGACTCTTTTCAAGATTTTTGTGATATTATGGATCAAATAACTGAAGATTATACAGCTCTAGTTATTAATAATAGAGTTCAATCTAATAAAATGGAAGATTGTTTATTTTGGTATAAAGCTAATCCTAATAAAATTCCTCCTAATTGGAAATTTGGTCATAAAGATGCTTGGTCTTTTAATAATGAAAGATTTGATCCATTATATGTTGATTCTGTTTTATAAAACAAATTATTTAAATATATAATTAAATTAATTATATATTGTAAAAATGAATACTATCACAAATAAAACTAAATCTGAAATATTTGCTGATAAATTTAAATTTTGTTTACCTATGAAAAAAATTATTAAAAATAAAGTTATATCTAATATTATAAAAATCCCCGTTGTTATCTATGTTAAGAATTTAAATATACCTGATATTAAAAAAACTATTTTTTTAATTGATAAATTTCTTAATGTTGAACAAATTATACATCATATTAAATATAATGAAAATTTATATTTACAAGACTATAATATCATTGAAAAATTATGTTTAAAAACTGAATTTGAAGATAATGATAATAATTATATTGTTGATGATATTTTAATTGAAGAATTATATGAATATGAAGTTAATAAAGATGGATTTTTATATTTAGTTCTTGATATAAAAAATGATTTATAGAATACATTTAACTAAATCATTAAACTCATTATTATTACTATTTTCTATTATTAAATTTGTAATACATGATATATCTTTTTCACATTCATCTAATCTCTTAATTAATTGTCTACAACTTTTCTTTAATACACATTTAAATTTTTCTTTTCCACATCCTAAAACTTGATATTCTTTTTGATCTTCTAGTTCACTCTCTTTCTGATATGTATTTATTTTTTTACCACAATTTGTTGGATATGAACAATAATATCTTTTATTTATAGGTTTACATTCTCCTAAACCACACCAATCTCTTCCATAATCTGTTTTTTGAAATTGCCATCCTTGTTTTGAACATATAGGTCCTGAACATGCTGGATATATTCCTTCTATTAAAGGACTTGTCCTAATTATTTTATCTGTTGAATTATCATCTTTAAATGATGGTTTAAAATGTTTATTTATCCATTTTCTACACTCATATTTCTCTTTCTTTATCCAATTAAGTAATTCTTGTTCATCATCTTTATTATAATAAGGGGTGCAATAGTAAGAGTATTTTGATTTTTGTGTAAATAATTCTTTTCCTAGAAAAAAACGACAATCATAACAATACTTTACTAATTTGTTTGAACACATATTTTTATAAAATGATTCAAGACATTCACTTTCAGAACCCCATGGTGATATATAATTTTCATGTGTATATATATGTATATCTTTATTAAGGGCTAATCCCTTATTAAATAATTTATGTTGTTTAGTTTCTTCTTTAACATTAAAATCACTTTTTAAATGACATATATCATTAATATAACTAGCTATCATACAAAAACCATTATCATTATTACCTACTGTTATATTACATATTTCATCTACAAAATGATCTATTTTACATATTTCATCTATTAATTCTTCTACTGATTTTTCTGATTCAATTTTTTTTATTATAGATATATTTTCTATATTTGATTCCTCTTTGTTATAAATTGAACAATTCCAATTCTTATATTTTTCTAATACATTTATTCCATCTCCATTATATAATTTATTACCTTCTTTATATATTGGAATACAAGCTGTCATATTATTATCAAAACTAACACATTCATAACATTCATCAGAAGATATACATTTTTCATCTTTATCACATAAACTAAAAGATCCAATAGTATGGACTCCTAGAATAAGAAGCAATAAATATTTAAACATTTTCTATTATATCAAAATATTATATTTTTAAATATAATATTTTATGTGGTTAGATAAGTAATTTATATTTTAAGATTTATATTTTATATATAATGATTTTATTTTTATAAAAATAAAAAAATGAAACATTCTTATTATACATATGGTGAAATTAAACCTTATTTCAGAGGGTTTCTTCATATGATCTCTTTATTTATATTTCCTATTACACTTATTCCTTTATTTTGGTATTGTGATACTATAGATAAAATTTTAAGTATATTTTTTTATAAACTATCCATTTTTATGACTCTTCTTTTTTCTACATTATTTCACAATTTTAAATGGAAACTTTCTACTGAAAAATTATTTCAAAGTTTAGATCATGCTAGTATAGTTTTAGTTTGTTTTTATTGCTGGTCTCCTATATCATTTATTTATTTAAAAAATACATATTTTTTAAGTATTACATTTTACTCATCTATTATTTTATATTTATATTTAGCTTTCATATCAAGTAAATATAAAACTATTTGTTATATTTATTCTGCTAGTATAATTATGTTTTATATAAATACTCTTATTCCATCATTAACATCATTTGAAATTTATAATTTAATATTAATTTATTCATTTTACACATTAGGTTTATTTACTTATCATTTCAAATGGTTTGATTTTTATCCTTTAATATTTGGTTATCACGAAGTATTTCATATATTTGTAATTATATCTTTTATTTTAACTTATATAGTTAATATAAGTGTTATTACTAGAAATTAAGAATACTTTGTCTTTTTAAATTATCTTTTTATAACATATTAATATGTTATAAAATTTATTTACTTATATTTAGTTCTTTGTTTTCATATATTCTTCTTTATATTTCTTAAATACATAATGATTTTCATCTATCTCTTCTTCTTTAACAGAAACTAATTCATCTTTATTTTTAGATTTATTTATATTTTCAATTAAATCATCATTTAATAGTGTATAGATATCATTTTTAGTTAGATAATTTTTATTAATTAATTCATTTTCATATAATTTTATATTCATTAATCCTCTAAAATAGATATCTATAAATTCTTTTCCATTATATAATGAATTTATTATATCTATCTCTCTCTTATCCTTTGACTTCTTATCTGTATTTATCTTTTTTAATGATTGTAATGATGATACTACAAAATAATAATCATCTTCCAATTCTCCTTTCTCCTCTGCTTTTATATCTAGAAAATCTAAATATTTAGTTAATAATTTATATAATATATCAGATTTTTTTATTATAAATTCTTCTTTAATTATTCTCTTTAATTTATCCTCTTTAATATAACATTCTTTATTTTCATTATTTATATCTCTATCAGAATCACTTTCATCATCATCTAAATTTAAATATTTAAATTTATAATCTTCTGAATTTTCTTTTTTGTCTTCATTCGTTTGAATAATAGGAGATTCTAATTTTTTTATAGATGATTCTTTTTTAGAAGAAAATGAATTATTCGTTTTTTCATTTAGTTTAATGTCGGAATTATTAGAGGATAAATCATCTTTATTTTTCATAATTTCTTTAATTCTATTAACAAAATTTTTTTTAAAATTTTGAAAGAATTTACTATTATTAGGTTTATTTGTATTCTGACAAACAAATATTAATTTTTCTAATAATGAACATAATTTTAATTGAGTATCATTTTTCAATGTATATGGTTGTGAATCTAAATATTTTAAATATTCTAGTGCATATTTTATTATTGTTTCTTTACCTTCATTTATTATCATATTACATAATTTAATTCCTCCTTCATCTCTATTTATATTTCCAAATTCATCTTTATATAATAATACATTTCTACTTTTATCTGTTATTAATAATTTATCTTTTAAAATACTATTATGATAAAAATCTGCTAGAGAAACTGCATGATTTTTAATATCATCAATAGACATTTTTAAATTTTGATCTTGAAGACATTTATTAGTGATAGGTTGAATGTTTTGTATAAGTTTATTTCTATTATTAACAACAGTAGAGTTATTATTAGTAGGATTATTATTAGTAATATTTTGAATATTAACATTAATTTTATCCATATATTTTTCATGAATAGAAATAATTTCTTTTTCTAGAGTTGTTATTCTTTCAATATATTTTTTATCTAATTCTTCAATTTTTTTTTCATATTTATTTTCTTGCTGTTCTAATTCTTTTTTATATTTATTTTTTTTTTGTTCTATTTCTTTTTTATATTTATATATTAGTTTCTCATTATATTCTATTTCATTTTTTTGTCTATCTAATAAAATATCTCTATGTTCTAATTGTTTTTTATATTCATCATTCAAATTCTTCAATTTAATATTATCTTCTTTGCTTGATTTTAATTCAAACTTTTCTTTACATTTTTCTAGATGAACTTGATAATGATCATTTCTATTAAATTTTTTATCACATATATCACAGTTATATTTTCCATCTTCGGTTTTATTTTGTATATCTAAACAATATTTAGCTGTTTTTTTATGATTGTTCAAACTAGAAGAAGATTTGAACTCTTTATTACAATAATTACAAAGATAATTACTCATCCTTTTTTCTTCTAGATATCAATATATATTGATATTATTTCTTTAAATAAATATTCCTTATAATATCTAGATAATATTAGAAATTATATTCCTTTCTTAAAAAAGGTAATTTTAGAATATTTTGGATTATTTTAGAATATATTCTAAAATAAAAAATCAATTTTATATTTATTTTTATTACTTATATTAAATCTTTTATTTTAATCTTTGATATATCCCTTATAATTTATTTTTCATTTTTAATATTAAAAATAACATATTTACATATATATATTCTATTTAATTTTTAGAGTGAAAATAAATTAAAAGTGATAAACATATAAATATATAAAAAATAGAAAAATAAAAATCTCTATAATAAAAAAATTTACAACAACAAAATTTGTTGTTGTAAAAAAATTTCTTAGACCAAATTATTTTTATATATATAATTAATTAATTAATTATATATATTCAAATTTATTCATTTTCGTTTTAATTCCTATTATTAATAATAGGAATTACAATTTTATTAAATTTGAAAGAAGATTTTTATTCACCAGGATTAAGACTTCTTTTTAACTCTTCTAGTTCATTTATATACGTTTTAATCAATTTATCTTTGTAATTAATTTCAAATTGTTTTCTTTCATTTTTCATAATTTCTTTTCTCATTAATAACTTTCTTTCATTGCATTCTTCATTTAGTTCATCAACTAATTTTTTTAATTTATTATTTTCTTCTTTATATTCATCAACTAATTTTTTTAACTTTTCAATTTCTTCTTTATTGTTTAGAGATTCATTTTTTTCTTTACATTTAAAAAAATGAATCTCTAAATGATGATTTCTATTAAATTTTTTATTACATATATTACATTCATATTTTTTCTCTTCTGTTACTATATTATTCTTATTTTGTATATCCAAACAATATTTAACTGTTTTTTTATGATAATTTAAATTAGAAATAGATTTAAACTCTTTGTTACAATATTCACATATATTACTCATTTTGAATTGTATTAAAATTAAAAATACAATAAAAATTATATTAAAAAAGTAAGATTATAAATTTTTCATTTAATTATAAATTAAATTCCTTTTTTAGAAAAGGTAATTTTAGATTATTTTAGATTATTTTAGATTATTTTAAAAATATTTCATTAAAATCAATTGAAATCAATTGAAATCAATTGAAACTAAATTTAATATATTTACATATATATATTCTATTTAATTTTTAGAGTGAAAATAAATTAAAAGTGATAAACATATAAATATATAAAAAATAGAAAAATAAAAATCTCTATAATAAAAAAATTACAACAACAAAATTTGTTGTTGTAAAAAAATTTCTTAGACCAAATTATTTTTATATATATAACTAATTAATCAATTATATATATTCAAATTTATTCATTTGCGTTTTAATTCTGATTAAAAAAACAAGAAGAGTTTAATTACAATTTTTACCAAAAATAGGAGGTATATTATTATTAAGAGTAAGATAAATAGTAAATAGTTCAGTTTCAAATTTTCTTATAACATAAGGGATAATTAATTTATTTACACCAAAAATATTTATTTTCATCTCTTCTATATCATAAAAATAAACTTTAAAATAACAACTTAAATTATTTATTAAACATTCTCTTATAAACTGTTGAAACCATTTATTTGTTATTGATCCAGAATCATATCTACCTCCATTAAAACTATTTATTCTACCTCCTATACCTTGAGATTCAGAAAAAGAACCAATTTTAACAATAAATTTATCTACACATAATAGATATAAACCTTGTTTTTTTAAAGATAAAATATAAGAAAAAGATGATTTGTTATCTGATTGAATATTAGGTATTATTTTATTATTAGAATAAGAAAGATAAATAGTATTCGTAAATAATTTTTTTATTAAAATATTATTTCTTTTAAAATTTAATAATTTATTTAGTTTTAAACATATATTGTTTTCAGTCAATAAAGAAAAAGGTATATTATTTTTAATAATATCTTTGATGTAAATTTCATATATAAAATGTTTTTTATATAATTTTAATCTCTCTATATCATTTAATGATAAAATGTAACTTATTATTTGTTTTTTATTTTTTAAAAAAGAAAAATTACTTAATGAATTGATTTTTTTCAATGAATCAATATTCTTTTTTTTAATTAATTTATCTCCTGATAATATAGTTAATTTATTTAAACATTTTTTCTCTTCTAAATTATCTATTTTACATATTTTTAATTTTTTATTTTGGTTATTATATTGATCGTCATTTATATTAGTAATATCATTATATTTTCTTTTTTTCTTATTTTTATGTATATTATCCATTAATTTTTATATTCAGTTGAATATAAAAATCTTATATTTAAATAAATGTAATTTTTTTAATTTTCTTTTAATCAAAATTAAAAGAAACATTTTCTACATCTTGGAACATAAATATCATTTTTACCTACTAATATCTGTGAAGAACTATCAATTAATCTTTTAGTAAAAGGTGCATCGTTATTACAAATAGAACATTTAGCAGTTAAATGAATAATTTTATCAGCTTTAGGATATAAAACATTAGTAACAGAAAATGGTTCCATTTTATAATCAGAATTTAAGAAAGAAATAAATAAATGTTTATCTTTACTTAAAAGGAAATCAATAACTAAATCAATATCTTTAAAAAATTGACATTCATCAATAAAAAAATAATCATATTGATTTAATCTATCTTTTGATAAATCTAAAAATTCATTAAAAGTATGAAAAGAAGAATTAAATATATAGTTATTATTTAATGTATTTAATCCATTATGAGTAGATATACAACTATTATTATTATATCTTTTATCTAACATATGATTGATAACAAAGACTTTGTTGTTTTGTAGAATTAATTCGTTTATTTTGTTGACTAAATAAGAAGATTTTCCTGAAAACATTGGTCCAGTTATAATTGTTAAACTCATTTTTATTATTTAGATTATATGTAGAAAAATTATCTTTAATAAGATATATAATATACATTTTATTATATATCCTTAAATTAAAAACTTAAATTTCATTTAATTAAACAGACATTCCAGTGCATTTAGCAAGAGTATAAGGTAAAGAATCTAATTCATATTCTAATCTAGTTTGTTGTTTTATAGTTTTAATATTTTTAATAATATAATCTAATCTGTCTAATTGTTGTGTAGATAAGTCTATATCTTTATTTTGTAATGTTTTTATTTTTATTTTTCCTATAATTGGTTCTATTTCTTTTATATCTTGTTTTACTTGAGGTATATTTTTATGAAGGCCTAAGTCCTTATCAAATTCTTCATCTTTTACAAAAGATACTTCAGAAATAGGAAATAATTTAAGAACATCTTTTTCTTTTTTTTTAATTTCTTTTTCTTCATCTTCTAATAATTTTTGTAATTCATTAATTCTTTCTTGTTCAAAATCTATTTCAGCTTTTACTTTAAGATCTTCCTTTTTTAATTCCTCTTGAATAACATCAAGAGCTTTTTTATTTTCTTCATCTATTTCTTTATCAATTTTAATTTCATTTTCTTCTTTAAAAGATGGTTTATTCTCTAATATATTTTTAGAATTTTGAATAATTAAATTAATATCTTCTAATTTAGATTTAATTTTAGATTTAATATCAGAACAAATTTGAGATTTATTTTTTAAAGGTATATCACCTAAATTAAAATCAGTAATAATTTGTTTTAATTGATTAATATTAAATTTTTTTTCACAGTTATCTTGTAATTTACTATATACATCATTTAAAATATTAAATGTAGATAAAATATTATCAGTATCTTTTTGTTCTCTAATAATTTTAGAAGTTTTTTGAGGCAAATATTCTTCTTTTTTTTCTGGAGAAATTTGAGAACTGGATTCATTTAATTTTTTAAGTTCATTAAGGACAAGTTTACATTGTTCTTGTCTTTTTAATTTTTTAAAATTAGCAACAGAGATTCTTTTAGCGATTTGTAAATTAAATTTTAAATCAATATTTTCAAGATCAGATTTAGAGAAATTAGGATCTCTATCTAAAGAACAAGATTTTTCAAGACTATTAATTAATTTTTTAATTATATCTGAACTTTCTTTCATTTTTTTAGCAGGTGTATCTTTATTTAATTTTTCCTCAGAAAAAATTAATTTATCATCCATATCTTTATCTTTTAAAATATTTTGTTGTTGAATAAATTGACTAAAATCTTCAATAGGATCTTCAAAAGATAAAATATTTTTATTATATTCTTTTAATACTTTTTTCTTTTCAGAAGAAGATAAAGATTTGTATAAAGTAATTATATTTTTAATTGTTTGATAATTAAAAGGTTCGTTAGATATATTTGGTTCAATATCAGGTTTATTATATAATTTAAATATATATTTGTATAATTTTTCAGTTAAATATTCATTATCATCTGTATTTGAAAATATATTTTCATTCTTACTTATAATATCAAATAAAATAGATTTAAATTGTAATTCATTTAAAGAATTTAAGAATTTTAAAGAATTTTCTTTTAAAGATTCTTTTTTATAGAGAATCATAAGAGGATGAAAATTATTAATTAATTTTAAAAGTTTTTTAGTAGAATTAGAATCAAATAATTTTATATTTTCATTGTTATATAAGACCCATACATATTGTTTTGAATCATTTAATCTTAAAGATAAATTAATAAATTCTTTAAATTGATTAGAATATAGAATAATAGAGGTAGGAGATAAAATATGATTACCATATTTATTTTTTATTTGAATAGAATTAAATAAATCAGATGGTATAGGGATAGGGTCATTAAATTTAATTAAAAAGTAATTTTTAATATTTTCAATGGTTAGTAAATCACATAAATTAATAGAATTATTTTGATTAACAGAAATATTTTTATTAATAGATAATAATTTTTTAACATCAGAATCTATTTCAAAGGAGTCAGAAGAGAAAGAATGTAGAGATAAATAATTATTAATGATATCATTTAAATTTAGTTTTTTATCTATAGTTAAATCATTTTTATTTAAATTAAGAATATTTTGATTATAAAAGAAAGTTTTATTAGGTATTAAGATACAGTTACTATTATTATCTTTTATAAATATAGATTTACTTAATTGAAAAGAACATATATCAAATAAATTTAATTTAGTATTATCATTAATACTATTAATAATTTGATTTATAATGTTTATAATATCTTGATCATTTAAATTAGATTGATTATTTGAATAAGAAGATAAGAAATCAATAATAAGATTTTTAGTTAACCCTTTAAAACAGTAATCTTCAGAGTTAGGATCAATAGATTGTAATAATTTAATTAAATTGTTATTAATGATATCATTACTATAAACTTTTCTTAATTTTTTTAATAACTCATAATCAAAAGTTTCAGGCATAGATCTTAATAAATGAATAAAAGAATTTATAAAAGTAGATAAAGAGGATATATAAGGTATACCAATACCGATATCATAAGGAGAATCATTAATAATTTGATTAGATATAAAATTATCATTTTTTAAAGAATTAAACTTTTCTTTTAATTTTTTAATATTTTTAGAGGAACCAGCATAAGTATATTTATCACCATGAGAAGAATCGATTTCGACTTGATCATAGGAAGAATCGATAGAATCATTATTTAAACATAATTTTTGTTCAATATCACAAGTATTATTTTGATCACATTGATAGAAATCTCTAATAGAATTGAAATTATTTAAATTACCACAGATTTCAATATTTTGATCATTAATAGAATTCATTTTATAAATATATTATATAATATATAATATAAAAAATAATATTTTAATTCAATTAAATTAAATAAATGTTTATATTAATATAATATATTAATATAAATATGACTGATTCTAAGAAAAAGAGTTGGGCAGATGAAGTTGATGATAGCGATGATACTGATGATTTATGTAATATTGAAGATTTAGATGATTTAGATGAAGATGATTTAAAAGAGATAGATTCATCTATATATGAAATGGATATAAATAGAGAGATAGAAGAACATAAGAATATGAATATAAGGATAGATGATGAGATAAATAAAGAGATATTTAATAAAAAAATAGAAAATATATTTAATAATTTAAAAATGGAGATAGATAATAAATTTGAGAAAATAAAAGAAGAAGTAAATATGTTAATAAAAATGAATAAGGAACCTGAATCTAAAATAAATAAAATAGAGTCAAAAGAGGAAAATAGAGAGATGAAGATAGTATATTATAATAATAGTAAAATAAAGATAAAGATAATAGATGATATAATGAATGAGATTCAAGATGTAAAAACAATAGATAATAATATAGATAATACTAGAAACGGAGTTCTAGATAAAAAATATAGAGATATGTATCATTATGTTACAGGGAGAATAAAGATGCCATTTAATCAATTTAATAAGATGATAAGAATAGATTATCATTATAATGAGAGAAGATTACAAATATATAGGATATATACAGTTATGAATAAGGATGAATTTGAGAAGATATATTTAAAAATAGTAGATGATTTTACAGAGGAATTATTTAAGACATGTTTTATAGATGATAATAAATTATATATACCATTTTTATATAGTGAAGAAGATGGAAAATATTATGATATGTTAAAATATATAAAATCAAATAAAGAATATGAATTATTATTATATGTAATAAATTTTTAATTATTTTTATAAATCATTTTTGTAAAGGATTGATTAGAATCATAAATAGAGAAATTAAATTTATTATATAAATGAATAGCATTTAAATTGTCATTATCCACAGTTAAAAATAAAGGATTAATATTATTATTATTTACAAATTGTATTAAATTATTCATTATTTGTTTACCATAACCTTTATTTTGATACTCATTTAATACACATATACCTAACCAATAATTATTTTCATAATCAATATGACCATAAGCAATAGGAATATTAGAGGACAAGTCCTCTTTATTAATAGTTCCAATAATAGTATAAATATGATTTTTAATGATATTTAAAGGAAAATCATTAGAAGATAAAAATTTATTAAAATATCTAAAGTGATTAGAAAGAGTATTATTAGAGAAATTTTTCAATAGATGTAAAGAATCAGAGTAAATAATATGATTATTTTTAATAATATGAATATTCATATTGATAAAAGTTATAATTATATATAATTATATATAATTATAAATAGTATTAAAAATATAAAAATAAAATAAATGAGTATAATAAATGAGTAAAGAGAGATTAATAAAAAGATGGATAGAATTAAATAAACAGCCTGATATTAAAATATTAGAATGTAATATATGTGGTTATAAAGATGATATAGATAAATTTATTAAATATAAAAGTCAAGATATATTTTATGCGGGAGAATTAATTAGATATAAATGTAATAATTGTGATGTTATATTTGGAGATTTAAGATTTTTAAATTTAAGTAGAGAGGAGATAGGTAATGATTATATAGATTTATATTCATATCATAATGAAGGAGATACGAGTGTATATATATTAAAAATATTTGAAATATTAATAAAAGAGGGACATATAATAGAGAAAGATAAAGGGATAGATTATGCATGTGGAAAAAGTGATAAACATTTAGAGATAATAAATCAAAGAGGATATGAGATATATGGATATGATAAATATGTAGATAATAATAGTAAATATTATAAAGGCAGAGAGATAGAGAAGATAAAAGATGAATATGATTATGTATTTACGAATAATTATATAGAACATATAATAGAAGTAGATGATTTAAAAGAGATAATAAAATTAGTAAAAAAAGGAGGAAAAATTATATTTTCAACAGCATGTTTTGAATATAATATAGAATATACACATTATCATACATATTTTTTTATAGGTAGATCAATAGAATATTTAGAGAAGAAATTAGGTATAAAATTAGTAGATACATATGATTTAGGAGAATTAGATATAAAGATTAAAGTATTTGAGAAGATAAATCAAGATTTTCATTAATAATAAAATATTCTTTAAAAGATTCGAATATATAATATTGTTGTTTAATATCTAAAGATGGATAAGAAGGTAACATAATACCATAATTAGATATTAATTTAGAGAATTGTATAGAAGTATCATCAATAATATGATGTTTTAAGTTAGATAGATGAGCGTGAATAAGAAGATCGTAAAAGATAGGTCTAATTTGAATATTTTTTTCATTCATAAATTTTTCAAAGTGATTATAATTGAAATGATTAAATTTATTATAATTAATAATGATAATAAACATCCAATTAGATTTAGAGGTATTATAATCAGTATGAATAGTTAAAATAATATTATTTTTAATTAAATCAGAGAAAATATGTAAATAATTTTGAATAATATTATTTTTAAGATTCATAATATGATTTATATCATTAAGTTGATCATATAATAGAGCAGCTTGAATATTAGTCATTCTATAATTAGTTCCTAAAATATTATGAATATATTTATCTTCACTCATACCATGACTGTGAAAAGTTTTAATAAATTTATAAACATCAATATCATTAGTAAAAAAAGCGCCACCTTCACCAGTTGTAATAGTTTTATTACCATAGAAAGAGACAGAAGAACATAGAGAGTCGTTAGAAGAACCAGAATATATATCATTATATTTACCTAAGAAGCCTTCACAGTTATCTTCAATAAATATAATATCAGGTCTAATAGATTTTAATCTAGGGACATTAACGATACTACCAAGATTATGAACGATTAGAATAGCTGAATTTTTATCTAAAGATTTAATGTAATCAGTAGAGGTATCAATATTTAAAGTTTTATGATCTAATTTCATAATTTCAATTTGAGAGATATTATATTCAAGAAGAGCACAGTTTATAGGAGATATGAAAACATTATTAGGGACATAAATTTTATTAATAAGAGGATATTTAAATTTTAGAGCTTTAAATAGACAGTGAGTAGCTGAAGTTCCATTGTTAGTTAAAATACAGTATTTAATATTAAGAATAGATTTAAGTTTTTCAGAGGCTAAATCGATATAAATACCATGATTACTAATCCAATTATCATTAATAGAAGATATAGCTGATGATTTATAATTATCAAGATAAGGTTTATAAATAGGAATCATGATTTAAATATAAAAAATATGTATTTAAATTTAAAAAAGTATAGATATAAATTATAATGATAGATGAGTGATAATATAATAGATAAAGAGAAATTTAAATTACATAGATATAATAATAGACAGATAGCGTTAGGATTAGGAGATTTATTTATATTAAGATTATTATGTGATACATGGAAAGAAGAATTATATTATAATTTTGAGATAAATTTACATACGATAAAGGATTATAGAAATGATAATGAAGAATATAAGAATTTTATAATATATATTATAAAAAAGATATTTAAAGATAAAAAATTTTATATAATTAAAAATTATGAAGAATCATTAACACCGACAAAGCAGATTTATAATTTTCATAGTGTATATACATTTAATTCTAATTTTACTAATATTAAAAAGTATTTTAATACAGATAAAATAATTGAAGATAAGTATATTATATTTCATAGTAAAGTTAGAATAGATTATAAGGGTATGAGCAATGAACAACTAGATAAATTAGATAGATTTATAGAGACATATAAGAGTAAATATAAGATAGTGATAATGGGGGAGAAAGTAATAAGTGATATACATGAGAAAAATGTTCATAAGATGATATCAATATATGATAAATTAATAAAATTAAAAGATAATAATGAGGTGATAGATTTGGTAGAAGAAGAGATTATATTAAAACCAAAGATAGAGATATTTGAGAGAGATATGAGATATATAGCAAATGCGGAGATGAATTTTGGAATAGGATGGGGAGGAAATTTTGGAATGAGTTGGGCGGTAACAGATAAATTTTGTTTTTATATAGATAGTTTAGAACATAATATATTAACATTTTTTATAGATAATAAAAATGGAATATTAAAGAGAAATTACGATGAATTTTTAGATATAATAAGAGAATATTAATGTAATATTATTTTAAATTAAGTAGATTTAGTATTTTTTTTTACATCTTTATATAAGAAATATATGATAACTGCAGCGACAATAAGAATCATAACAATTATCATTTTATACATATTTTTTTCATATTCAAAATATCTCATACAATAAGGACATTTATGATAATGATTTATATAATCATAACAAGGTCTTTTTCTTGAATAATAAGAATAATCTGATGGTATTTTAACAGCTTGATTCATATTAGTAGATATATCATTATATATTTGAGTGGGAGGTATACCGGCGTTAATATTATTTTGAATATCAACATAATTATTATTTTTATTAGAGAGAGTAGAAAGATATTGAGGAGATACTTTTCTAGGATGATCTTTATTAGCTAATTCAGGATATTGTTTTTCAAAAATTTCGGAACCTTTATAAGGAAATTTATTAGCGACCAATCTATTTTGATATTCAGAAGGAGGGTTCATAGCTGAGTCAATTTTATATTTATTTAATTTAGAAGCAGAATTATAATCGTCGTCGAGAGAGTTATAATTATTACTCAAATAATTAAAAGGATTTTCGTCAATAATAGTAAAATTTATATTATTATTATTCATCTTTATTTTAAATTAAAAGATTAAAAAAAAATATTTAAGAAATGAAAGATATAAATAATCAATTAATAAATTTGGAAAAGAGTATTTCCATATCTACATCAGATTATAAAAAAACTATTATTTATAGTTTAATAGGAGGAATAATACCATTTATACTATTTAGACCGATCTATATGTATAAAAAGGAGATAGAGAAGAAAGTAATGGAGAAAAATAATAAGAGAGTAAATGTATATGTAGAGAAATATAAGATGTCATATAAGAGGATAATAGTGATGTATATAATGTATATAATAATAATATATTTAATGTTGAAATATGTATATAAATTATAGATATTTTATAATAATAAAATTATAAAATATAAGAAAGATTAAGAGAAATTAATATCAGTAAAATCAATTAATAAATTAATTAAAGTATTAGAATATAATTTTAATTTATTTTGATTACCACATAACATATTATAGTAATGATCCATTATTTTCAATGTATTTGTTTTATTAATAGTTACATTTGATGGTAATTTCCAACCAAAATCAATATCAAATTTAGTACCAGGAATAATTTTATCAATATAAAATAACATAATAGATGTAATTTGATTAGTTAAATCTTTATTTTGTATAATAATATTATCAACGTCAATATTCATTTGTTTAATTAAAGAACCAAAACTATATGGATTATTATATTCATATGAATTTTCATCCATATCAGAAGAGTATTGATAATCTAATTCTTTATTTTTCATTTTAGTATTCATTTGAGTATCCATTTGACTATCTATTACATATCTCTCTAAATATTTAAATAATTGACTATTAAATGTAGATAATAAAAGATTATAAGAAAATAATTTAATATAAGTATTTTCGTTAAAATTACAATTTTTATTATCTATAATAATATTATATTTAAATCTCATAGTTGCAATATTATTAGACGCTACTGTAATTATCATATTATAAATAAATTCTTTAATTTGTTGTTTTAAATCATTCATATCCATCATATTATTAAATTCTTGTAATACTTTTTGACCTTGAGGAGTTGAACCGAATCCAGATTGACTTTCCTTTAATATTTTGATAATATTTTTACCATAATTAAAAATTTGTTCAGTTAAATATTGAAAATCAGAATCTGTAAAACCCTCTGTCCTAATTAGTTTTAAATTAATACCGTCTTTTGGAATAATTATACCAGAAGGACAATCAATAATAATACTACCTTCCGTGCTCTCAAAATTTATATCTTTAACAGTCATTTGATATATATTTTTGAATTTTAATAAATATTCAGTAATATTAGATGACATTTCACCCATATATTTAAGAATTTGAAGTTGTTCTACTCGGCTAATAGCATTTTTCAAAGGAGAGAATGTTAATTCTAATAATACAGGAAGTTGATTATTGACAGATGGGTTTTTATCTATAAATTTAGATATCTCAGATTGATTAATAGGAGTAGCTCCTGTCCAAAGAGTAGGGGGTCGTTCTTCTGATATACCAGGCTGAACAATAAAAGAACTACCTCCTACAAATCCTTGTCCTACATTTCCGCCGCCAATACCTCCTACAAATCCTGGTCCTAGGTTTCCGCTGCCAATACCTCCTACAAATCCTGGTCCTAGGTTTCCGCTGCCAATACCTCCTACAAATCCTGGTCCTAGGTTTCCGCCTCCAATGCCTCCTGCAAATCCTGGTCCTACTCCTGCTACATTTCCGCCTCCAATACCTCCTACAAATCCTGGTCCTACGCCTACTACATTTGCGCCTCCAATACCTCCTGCAAATCCTGGTCCTACTCCTGCTACATTTCCGCCTCCAATACCTCCTGCAAATCCTGGTCCTAGGTTTCCGCCGCCAATACCTCCTCCGCCAAATGCAAATACAGCAGGTTGATCAACATAAAATGTAGAAGGAATCTTAATAGTATTAGATTTACTTAAGATAAGATAATATAATATAATATTAGAGGTCATTTTATTTAATTCTTCTTCTAATTTTTTTTTATATTTATTTTTATTATTTGTATCATTATTAAATCTATCAATTTCACTTGATATCATAGATTTTTGTTTTTCAAATTCAGGATTAATAAAAGATGGGCATATTTTATCTTTAATAAAATTTAATAAAACAGAAATATTATTATTAATAAGTTCAAAAATTAATTTTTTTCTAGGATCACTAAATATAGTATTAGAGATTAAAACAGATTTATTTAATACAATTTCAGCATCATTTAATTTATCAAATAATTTTTTCTTATCATCAGATAATTTATCAAAATCATCTTTTAATTTTTTCTTATCATCAGATAATTTATCAAAATCATCTTTTAATTTTTTTGCTTCATTTTGATTTTTTGTTAATTCATTTTGATAGTTTTGATTTTGTTCATTTAAAGTCTTATTTTGATTTTGTAAGTTTATTAATTTATCATTAATATTTTTTTCAACTTGTTTATATTTTTCTAAAATATTATTAATATCTTCTACTCTTATTGTTTCTAAATCTTTAGTATTTGATGTAGTTTCTTCAAAATAAAATGTAGAAGGAATTTTATTAGATTTCATATTTAATATTTTTTCATAACCAGAGAAATATTGAGGGAATAAAGATTTACCAGTGTTAATTAAAGTTAATAATTGAGAATTTTTAGCAGTTAATTGATTTAAATCATCAAGTTTAAAATCATTAATAGGTTTTTTTAAAATATTATTGATATCTTTAATTACAGAATCTATTTCATCATCAATTTTAGAAGTCATATTTTTATAAAAATAATACATAAGACAAGCAACAGATAATATAATTAAAAAGATAACAATTAGGGAAGTATTAGAGAAAGTATTACAAGTAGAAGTAGTTTTATTTGATAAAATACCAGAATCAATATTTTCACTCATTTTTATTTATTATAAATTTATAATAAATAAAAGAAAATAAATTAAAAGAATATAATTCTATTTTATATTAAAAGAATTAAAAATGTCAACTTCAAAATTTGATAGACGAACTTTTAGAGTTCAATTTGAAACAGGATATAAAATTAATAACATATCATTAGTGAAAAGTTATATAATACCAAAAAAAGTAGAAGTAGATAATGGAAAAATAAAAGGAAAAAAGGAGATGTATAATTTTAAATTATCTATAAATGGAGTTATAATTACACATTCGTATGAAGATGAAAAATATTATTATTTTGATTTTAAAAATATTAGAGATATGTTAAGAGATATAATACCTACAAATGAAGAAGAGAACGAGATGTCAAATTTAGAGACAATGATAGCATATAATTCATTATGTGCACATAATGCATATAAGAATATATTAAATGATAAAGAATGTAAGAATATATTCAATAATACGATATTTACAAATCAAGATATAGAGATAAAATTAGTAACAAAATGTAGAAATAAATTTATAGAATTAGAAGAGGAATATTATGTATCAGATATACATACAGCGAGTAATTAGAAAGAACAATAAATAAATGATAATTTTGAATTAAATAAATGAGAAATAATAAATATAATAAATAATTAATAAAAGATTTATCAAAGGAATTAATTTTTCTTTCAGAAAAATATTTAAAAATATAAAAATGGATATTGATAAATTAGTGAATGATTTTATTACGAAAGTTAATTTGAAATTTAAAAATGGAGATATAATAGATAATAATAGAGAATATTTTAGTATATATACAAATGTAACACAAGATAGAACATTAATAATTAATAAAAAAATTGAAAAAAATAATGTAAATATATTAAAGAATGTTCTTAAAACACATAAAATAAAACCTAAAAGTTATTTAAAGAAAGATTTAATAGAAGAAGTTTTATCTATTTATTTAGATGTATTTAAGAATCTTGATGAAGATAAATATATTGAAAATGAAGATTTTGATATGGATGATGAATCTGAAGAGGAATCATCATCTGACGAAGAAGAAGAAAAAGAATCAGAAAAAGAAAGTTCAGATGATGAATCAGAAGAAAATAATGATTTAATAACTATAGAAGAAGCAGAAGATATATTTAATAATTTATTTATAAGATGGGAAGAAATAGATGGAGATATAGAAGGTAGAATAACACAAGAGAAATTAGAAGATTTTTTAAATATTAGAATATATAATATAAAAAAAGAGTATCAAGATGAAGGAATACCTATAAAACTAAGAACTAATATAAATGAAAAAAATATAAAGGTATATTATAGTGATGGTATAAATACATATTCATTTGTTAGAGAGAAAATATTATATGGATAAATAATATTTGTAAAAGAAAAATAATAAAGTAATAAAGTTTAAAAAAATATTATATATAATAAATATTATATATAATAAAGATGACAGTAAAAGAATTAGTAAATGATTTAGATGTAGAAGAAATGTATAAATATAGTTCAGAAGGAGTTATTGTAATTGATTTTTTTACAGATTGGTGTAATCCATGTAAAAGAATAGCTCCTGAATATGATAATATGTCAGAAGAATATAAAAATATAAGATTTTATAAATGTAATGGAGAGAGTCAAATATTTGAAACAGAATTTAGACAATATGTTGATTGTTATCCAACATTTTTATTTATAAAAGATATGACTGTAATAGATAAATGTATAGGAGGAAGTTCAGTTAAATTAAGAGAGAAAATAGTATTACATAATGATAATATGTAATAATATATTATAATAAAAATACTAATTATTAAATAATTAGTATTTAAAAAGTTTTATAAATTGGTAAATTTGTTAAATATATATATAGAATTATTCATCACTATCATCTTCACTTTCTTCTTCATTTGATTTTTTTTCTTCTTGTTCATCTTTTTTATTTTCATCATTATCATTTTCAATAGAAGATATAAATTTATGAAGAATAGTTTGTTGTTCAGAATTTAAACAAGATTTATTTTTAGGGATAACACATTTTTTTAAAGAGTCACCATCTTCATAATTTACTCTAATTTTAGTATTAGCAATAGAAAGGGAGATAGGATAACCATCTTTTTCAAAGTTATCAGAATCATTAGGTTGATGAATAGTAATTTTTTTACTTATAAGTTTTTCAAGAGAATCTCTAGAAATATTACCTTTAAGAGCTTTATCTTGAGTATACCAATCAATAAATAAGTTATTAAGAATTTCATCAACATCATTACCTAAGTTATTAACTGAATTATCTTTAGAATCATCAGAATCTTTAGATTTTTTCTTTTTTTCCATATTTTCAGGTAGATGAGAATAACAAAATTCTTTTTTACATTTTTTACCACAAGGAACACCTTTATTTTTACCTACAGATGGAATATAAGGGCATTTATGAATATTATTATCAGAGTTATTAATAGGAGTATTGAGTTGTTTATTTAAAAGATCAATTAATTTAGTTTTATCAATATTAAATTCATCGCTAACTATATCAATGAATTGATTAAAAGAAGATCTAATAGCAATATCAATAGTTTTAATGATGTTAATTGAAGACATTTTAAAGATTTTTATATGAACTGTATAAATCAGTAATAAATCAGATAATAATTTTTATGAGTTGTAAATATAATTGATTAAAAAAATCAATTATTTAATTTTGTAATAATATATATTTAGAAATGATGAGGTTTATCTAGACCTATTACAAAACAAGCCATTCTACCACCTGCATTACCAGTAATTTTACTTTCTTTATTATTACCTCTTCCTAAGTCGTCAGTTCCTTCATGAAGAACTAAAGATCTACCTATAATAGTATCAAAAGTTTGATATTTAGGAAATAAAGAGATAAGATTATCTTTAAATGAGATAGATACATTACCTTTAGAGTCTGAAGTTAAATTATTAAGAAGATCTCCAGCATGATGATTTAAATGATCATCAAAATTATTACCATGAAGTTTATTATAGGGGTTATAGTGAGGACCACATGAACGACAGTCTCTAATATCAGCAAATTCATGAATATGAAAAGCGTGAGTAGAATTAGGTTTAAAACCAGATAGATTTATAGTAACATTTACAGGATCAGATTTACAACATTGATGAAATTCTACATAACCAGAAATTTTAAATTTATTAGTAGAGGATAGAGGATCAAAAATACATATAGCGTTCATTTTTATATTATTAAGATAATATAAAAATTTTAATACAAATATTTAAACTATAAATAAGAATTGATATTTTTTGATATATAAATTATTTATATCTTTTTTTCAATCCATTTATAAGGACCATCTCCTTTAAGATTATAATTATTTTTATAAGGTTCAACTTCAATTAATTTTCTAGTAGCGTGAACTAACCAGAAAAAAGAACCATTTTTACCATATACATTAAAAGAACAGGAATTAACATCAACATCAGAAGTATAAAAGAAAGTATTAGATTTAGGAGTTATTTGAATAGTAAAATCATAAAAGGATTTAATATAAAGAGGTAATTTTATTTCAACAGATTCATTATTTTGAATTATACCAGATCCTCTATAATAAACACCAGCTTCAGGTCCTTCTAAACAAGAATGAACAAGATATTTATTATTATCTAAAGGATGATCAATAACGAAAGTTTTTGTCCAGTAAGTTATTTCTTTACTAGTAGTGTCATAACCTAAAACATTTGTTTGTGTAATATTTCTTATAGGATCAATATAAGAAGAACTAGCTGTAGTACCATTTAATGCATTGCCTGTAGCATTTAATATTATAGTATTAGCTGGTTGATTACTTAATCCTGCATTTCTTCCTATTGCTATGGCATTTGATCCTTGTCCTGTTGATCCAGCTAATACACCTATTGCTATCGCGTTTATTGCTTGTCCGCTCTGTCCTGCATTACATCCTATTGCTATTGCATTTGAATTTTGATTAAAAGAACCTGAGTTAAAACCTATTGATATTGATCCTGTACCTTGATTACTTAACCCTGCATTTCTTCCTATTGCTATGGAATTTATTTGTTGTTCTGTTGCTCCTGCTAAATTTCCTATTGCTATACCAAATCCTGATTGACCACTTTGTCCTGCATTACAACCTATTGCTATACAATTTGTAGCTTGATTAAATTCTCCTGCATTAAAACCTATCGCTATTGATTGAGATCCTTGATTTGTTAATCCTGATGTTGTTCCTATTGCTATGGCATCTTGTTGTTGTCCTGTCGCTCCTGCTAATACTCCTATCGCTATGGCATTGGTTTGTTGACCACTCATACCTGCATTTGAACCTATGGCTATTGAATTTGTTCCTTTGTTAAAACTACCTGCATTTGTTCCTATAGCTATAGAATCTATATTTTGATTACTATTACCTGCATTACATCCTATAGCTATAGAAGCAGTTCCTTGATTTGTTTGCGCTGCATTATAACCTATAGATATAGCATTAGTTCCTTGATTATAATTACCAGATAAAAAACCTATAGAAATAGAATTTAAATTTTGAAAAGTTTGACCAGCACCAGCTCCTATTGATATAGAATTTTCTTTTTGAGCATGTCTACCTGCATTTGAACCTATGGCTATACAGTTAGATTTTTGATCATAATTACCAGCTTGAAATCCAACTGATACAGTATTTTCATCAGTAGAAAAATTACCCGCGAATGCTCCTATAGCTACGCTTGCAGTTCCTTGGTTAAAATTACCAGCTAATTTACCTATAGCTATAGCATTTTCATTAGGAGAAATACCACTTTGTTCACCGATAGCAATACAACCAGATTTTTGATTATTTTGACCAGCTCTATCACCAATAGCAATAGAACCTTGTTGACCAAAATTACCAGCAAAATTACCAATAGCAACAGAACCAGAACTTTGATTAGAAGCACCGGCTTCATATCCAATAGCAACTGCGCCTGATCCTTGATTAGAAAAACCAGCATTATAACCTATAGCGAGAGCGCCAGTACCTTGAACATTACAACCAGCTTGAAATCCAATAGCAACAGCCCCAGTTTGTTGACTAGAACCACCAGCTAAATTACCTATAGCAATACAATTAATACCTTGATTATTTTGAGCAGCATTACAACCAATAGCAATAGCAGCTATGCCCTGATAAAATCCTCCAGCTTGGCTACCAATAGCGATAGAATTAGAACCTTGAAAATTAGAAGCAGTGGCAAATCCTATAGCAATAGCTCTTGCTCCTTGAGTATTACTTCCAGCGCCACTTCCTATAGCTATACATTGTGTTCCTTGATTTATTCTACCGCAAATAGTACCAATTGCAATAGATCCTGTTCCTTGAGCAAGTTGTCCTGCATTACATCCCATAGCAATAGAATTAATACCTTGATTAGTTTGAGCAGCATTACAACCAATAGCAATGCAAAAAGCTGATTGATTGCTGAATCCAGCATTTTGACCTATTGCTACAGCTGATTCCGCCTGTCCAGTAGAACCAGCATTAAAACCAATTGCAATAGCATTAGATAACTGACCAGTTTGTCCTGCATTATTACCAATAGCAATGGAATTTGTAGATTGATTTATTGATCCAGCATTATTACCAATAGAAATTGCACCAGTTCCTTGATTACTTAAGCCTGCATTACAACCTATAGCAATTGAATTAGCACCTTGACCAGTTGCACCAGCTAATAAACCAATAGCAATAGAATTAAAATTTTGTCCAGTTTGACCAGCATTTACACCAATTGAAATAGAATTACTTCCTTGAGTATTTTGTCCAGAATTAAAACCAATTGCAATAGAATTAGTACCTTGATTAGTTCTACCTGCACTATTTCCTATAGATATAGCATTACAGTTCTGAGTATAAAATCCAGCAGAATCTCCTATTGCTACACATAAAGATGCTTGATTACAAAATCCTGCAGTGCTTCCTATAGCAATAGAATTATTACGTTGATTTGTTCCACCAGCATTTGATCCTATAGCAATAGAATTACTACTTTGATTACAAGATCCAGCTAAACTTCCGATTGCTATAGAAACAAGAGATTGATTTGTTTGTCCAGCGCTCATTCCTATAGCTATAGAATTTACTCCTTGAACTTGCCATCCAGCTTGATAACCAATTGCTATAGCAGCAGATGATTGACTATTATATCCAGATATACCTCCGATAGCAATAGCATCCCATCCTTGATTATTAGATCCTGCTATAATACCAATAGCAATAGCTTCTCTTGATTGATTATTTCTACCAGCTTCAACACCTATAGCTACAGCATTACTAGATTGATTACTTAAACCAGCTCTATCACCAATGGCAACAGAACCAGTACCTTGATTAGTATTAGCAGCACTGTCTCCAATAGCAATAGAGAAAGCTCTTTGATTAAAGAATCCAGATTGATTACCAATTGCTATAGAATTAGCATTTTGCACGCTTGCACCAGCTAAAGTTCCAATAGCTATACTATTACATGATTGACCTGTTTGACCTGCAGAACTCCCTATTGCTATAGAATTTGTAGCTTGATTTATTCTAGCTGCATTTTGACCTATAGCAATACAACCTGTTCCTTGATTACTTAATCCTGCATTATCACCTATAGAAATAGAAGACGAACCTTGTCCTGTAGCACCAGCCAATACACCAATAGCAATTGAATTTGAATTTTGTCCTGTTTGACCTGAATTTAAACCAATAGCAATACAATTTGTAGCTTGATTTATTGTAGCAGCATTTTGACCTATAGCAATAGACCCAGTTCCTTGTCTAAGTAATCCAGCATTGTCTCCAATCGCAATTGAAGATGAACCTTGCCCTGTAGCACCAGCCAATACACCAATAGCAATTGAATTTGAATTTTGTCCTGTTTGACCTGCATTTAAACCAATAGCAATACAATTTGTTCTTTGATTACAAGTACCAGCATATAGTCCTATTGCTATTGATCCTGTTCCTTGATTACAAAAACCAGCTTGTTGTCCTATTGCTATAGCATTTTGACATTGAAATATACCACCAGCACCTTGACCAATACCAATTGATGCTGTTCCTTGATTACAAAAACCAGCTTGAGTTCCAATTGCAATAGCAGTTTGTCCTTGTGTATAGAAACCAGCAGACTCTCCAATCGCGATAGCAAAACTCAATTGATTTAAATTACCAGCATTATTACCTATAGCTATACTTGATTGTCCTTGAGCATTTGAAGCAGCATTAGTTCCTATTGCTATAGAATTTGTAGCTTGATTTGTTCTAGCTGCATTCTGTCCTATTGCTATACTTCCTGTTCCTTGATTACTTAAACCAGCATTATTACCTATAGAAATAGAAGATGATCCTTGTCCTGTAGAACCTGCTAACACTCCAATAGCGATTGAATTTGAATTTTGTCCTGTTTGACCAGCATTAGAACCTATTGATATTGAATTAGTGGTTTGATTTATTCTACCTGCATTTTGTCCTATTGCTATACTTCCTGTTCCTTGTCTAAGTAAACCAGCATTATCTCCTATAGCAATTGAAGATGAACCTTGTCCAGTGGAACCAGCTAACACTCCAATAGCTATAGAATTAGAATTTTGACCAGTTTGTCCAGCATTTAATCCTATAGAAATTGCTCCAGTTCCTTGTCCTGTTAAACCAGCATTTTGACCTATGGCTATACCATTCTGAGATTGATTATATCTACCTGCATTTATACCTAAAGTAATTTCAGATCCATCAATAGCCCAGGAATTAGTATTAGTATTCCAATAAATATATTCACCCCAGTTAGAACCAGTAGGAGAGAAAGAACCAGTAGGACCAGTAATACCTAAAGATCCTTGGAAGCCTTGAAATCCTTGGTTACCTTGTGCTCCAGTATGACCTTGATATCCTTGAAAACCAATATTGCCTTGATATCCTTGAAAACCAATATCTCCTTGAAAGCCTTGAGGACCTTCTATACCTTGGAAGCCTTGATCTCCAGTATGACCTTGGTATCCTTGAAAACCTTGTTGTCCAGTATGACCTTGATATCCTTGGAATCCAGCTCCTTCTATACCCTGAAAACCTTGATCTCCAGTATAACCTTGAAATCCTTGGAATCCAGCTCCTTCTATACCCTGAAAACCTTGTTCTCCAGTATGACCTTGATATCCTTGGAATCCAGCTCCTTCTATACCTTGAAAACCTTGTTGTCCAGTATGGCCTTGATAACCTTGGAATCCAGCTCCTTCTATACCTTGGAAGCCTTGATCTCCAGTATGACCTTGGTATCCTTGAAAACCAATATCTCCTTGAAAGCCTTGAGGACCTTCTATACCTTGGAAGCCTTGATCTCCAGTATGACCTTGGTATCCTTGAAAACCAATATCTCCTTGAAAGCCTTGAGGACCTTCTATACCTTGGAAGCCTTGATCTCCAGTATGACCTTGGTATCCTTGAAAACCAATATCGCCTTGATATCCTTGAGAACCTTCTATGCCCTGGAAGCCTTGTTGTCCAGTATGACCTTGATATCCTTGAAAACCACTCCCCTCTAATCCTTGAAAACCTTGAGATCCTGTAAATCCTTGTCCATTTATAGATAAAGATAAAACATATGTCCTTGATATATTCCAATTACCATTTCCATATATAGCAGGAGGTCCATCTGCTGTAACATTATATTGACCTCCATTACCAGGATCTGAATAATTAACGCTAATAATTTTATAAAGAGCTGTGGTATTTGAATCATTTGCCTGAGTAATTTGTAAATAAGGTATAAGATTATTAATAATTGAATTTGATATTGTATCAAAAAATCCTTCAGCTGGAATACCGCTTAAAGTTTGATATGCACATTTAAAACTATATGAATTAAGTAAAGAAGTATTACAACAAGAAGTAAAATATGTTCCTCCTGTTGGATTAATACCAGAAGTATTTTCTAAAATGTATCTTATACTAATAGCTCCATCTATTCCTTCATATCCTTGATAACCTTGAAAACCTGCTCCTTCTATGCCTTGGAATCCTTGATCTCCAGTATGTCCTTGATATCCTTGTAAACCAATATCGCCTTGATATCCTTGAGGACCTTCTATACCTTGAAAACCTTGTTGTCCAGTATGTCCTTGATATCCTTGTAAACCAATATCACCTTGGAATCCTTGAGGACCTTCTATACCTTGGAAGCCTTGTTGTCCAGTATGACCTTGATATCCTTGTAAACCAATATCACCTTGGAATCCCTGAGGACCTTCTATACCTTGAAAACCTTGTTGTCCAGTATGACCTTGATATCCTTGTAAACCAATATCGCCTTGATATCCTTGAGGGCCTTCTATACCCTGGAAGCCTTGTTGTCCAGTATATCCTTGATATCCTTGTAAACCAATATCGCCTTGATATCCTTGAGGGCCTTCTATACCTTGATTACCTTGAGCTCCTGTATGTCCTTGATATCCTTGTAAGCCAATATCACCTTGGAATCCTTGAGGACCTTCTACACCTTGAAAGCCTTGTTGTCCAGTATGTCCTTGATATCCTTGGAAGCCAATATCACCTTGGAATCCTTGAAGACCTTCTACACCTTGATTACCTTGAGCTCCTGTATGTCCTTGATATCCTTGTAAGCCAATATCACCTTGGAATCCTTGAGGACCTTCTACACCTTGAAAGCCTTGTTGTCCAGTATGTCCTTGATATCCTTGGAACCCAATATCACCTTGGAATCCTTGAAGACCTTCTACACCTTGATTACCTTGAGCTCCTGTATGTCCTTGATATCCTTGTAAGCCAATATCACCTTGGAATCCTTGAGGACCTTCTACGCCTTGAAAGCCTTGTTGTCCAGTATGTCCTTGATATCCTTGTAAACCAATATCACCTTGAAATCCTTGAGGACCTTCTACACCTTGAAAGCCTTGTTGCCCTGTATGACCTTGATATCCTTGTAAACCAATATCACCTTGAAATCCTTGAGGACCTTCTACACCTTGAAAGCCTTGTTGCCCTGTATGACCTTGATATCCTTGTAAACCAATATCACCTTGAAAACCTTGAGAGCCTTCTACGCCTTGAAAGCCTTGATTCCCTTGATTGCCTTGAGCTCCAGTATGTCCTTGTATACCTTGGAATCCCTGGAAGCCTTGAAACCCTTGATTGCCTTGAAATCCTTGATTGCCTTGAAACCCTTGATTGCCTTGAGCTCCAGTATGTCCTTGTATACCTTGGAATCCCTGGAAGCCTTGAAATCCTTGATTGCCTTGTGCTCCAGTATGTCCTTGTATACCTTGGAATCCCTGGAAGCCTTGAAACCCTTGATTGCCTTGAAACCCTTGATTGCCTTGAAATCCTTGATTGCCTTGAGCTCCAGTATGTCCTTGTAGACCTTGGAATCCCTGTAAGCCTTGGAAACCTTGGTTACCTTGTGCTCCAGTATGTCCTTGTATACCTTGGAATCCCTGTAAGCCTTGGAAACCTTGGTTGCCTTGAGTTCCAGTATGTCCTTGTATACCTTGGAATCCCTGGAAACCTTGGAAACCTTGGTTACCTTGAGTTCCAGTATGTCCTTGTATACCTTGGAATCCTTGATTACCATGTGTACCTGTATGTCCTTGATTACCTTGAAAGCCTTGATTACCTTGATTACCTTGATTACCTTGATTACCTTGATTACCTTGATTACCTTGTGCTCCTGTATGTCCTTGAACTCCTTGACTGCCTTGACTGCCTTGAAGTCCAATAAATCCTTGATTACCTTGCATTCCTGTATGTCCTTGTAGACCTTGTAGACCTTGTATGCCTTGGTTACCTTGATTACCCTGAAAGCCTTGTTGTCCAGTATGTCCTTGAAGTCCTTGAAGTCCTTGAAGTCCTTGATAACCTTGAAATCCTTGTAATCCATATAGTTTAGATTCATCTGTTATATCACCAGCATAATCATACGAAGGAGGTAAAGGCAATCCAGTAGAACCTAAACCAGTTCCCATATAAACAAATAAATCACCGCCAGTAATTAAAACAAATTCACCAATATTAGAAGTATTACAATTAATACCAGCTAATCCAGTATAACTACCAGTAGTAGCAAAAATAACAAATCCTTTACCTTGATTTCCTATAATTCCTTGATATCCTATAATTCCTTGATTTCCTTGTAAACCTTGAAATCCTTGAAAGCCTTGTTGTCCATTATGTCCTTGATAACCTTGAAATCCTTGAAAACCTTGTTGTCCAGTATGTCCTTGTAGACCTTGTATGCCTTGATTACCTTGATTACCTTGATTGCCTTGAAAGCCTTGTTGTCCAGTATGTCCTTGAACTCCTTGAACTCCTTGAACTCCTTGAACTCCTTGATAACCTTGAAATCCAATCAAACCTTGATTTCCTTGTTGTCCAGTATGTCCTTGATAACCTTGAAATCCTTGAGATCCTTGATAACCTTGAAATCCAATAAAACCTTGATTTCCTTGTTGTCCAGTATGTCCTTGATTACCTTGAAATCCTTGAGGTCCTTGGTAACCTTGTAAACCAATGAAACCTTGATTACCTTGTAAACCAATGAAACCTTGATTACCCTGAGAACCAATAAAACCTTGATTACCTTGTTGTCCAGTATGTCCTTGATAACCTTGTAAACCAATGAAACCTTGATTACCCTGAGAACCAATAAAACCTTGATTACCTTGTAGACCAATAAAACCTTGATTGCCTTGTAGACCAATAAAACCTTGATTACCTTGTAGACCAATAAAACCTTGATTACCTTGTAGACCAATAAAACCTTGATTACCTTGTAGACCAATAAAACCTTGATTACCTTGTAGACCAATAAAAC
>Ga0214923_10000287_pt1 | contig 77053 bp, 82 predicted proteins | sample LL1510_MetaG_FD_177993 | JGI IMG/M metagenome (GOLD analysis project Ga0214923, IMG submission 177993) | Freshwater microbial communities from Lake Lanier, Atlanta, Georgia, United States - LL-1510 | ecosystem: Environmental > Aquatic > Freshwater > Lake | place: USA: Georgia | collected...
ATTACTTCCTGGTGTTGGAGGAGAAATTATAACTTAGAAGGCAAAATATTTTTTATACTTTTAAAGTATGAATATATTTTATATCAATCAAGACCCAATCATCGCAGCACAACAATTAGCCGATGATCACATTCGCAAAATGCAAATCGAATCAGCTCAAATGTGTTGTACAACACATTGGGCAGTAGGTTCACAAGCACCATATAAACGTGCTCATTTTAATCACCCATCAACAATTTGGACTCGCCAATCAATTCAACACTATCGTTGGCTTGTACAGCATGGTCTTGAAATTTGTAGTGAATTTACAAAACGTTATGGTAAACACCATAAAACACAAAATGTACTTGAATGGTGTCGTGACAATGAACCTAATATACCTGATAATGGATTTACTCCTCCACCGCAATGTATGCCTGATGAGTATAAGAATAGTGATACTATTATTGCTTATAAGCAGTTTTATATTAAAGATAAAATAGCTATTAAAGGATTGAGTTGGAAAAAATTGGGAAACACACCATCTTGGATATTTATTGATATATCATAATAAAAAAAATGAAAAAACAAATCAACGAAATAAAAAGAATGCAGCTTATCGCTGGATTAATCACTGAAAGTGAATATCAAGAATCATTAATGAAAGAAGCAATTAAAGTTATACAAGATGGTGATCAAATAGAAATATCAGATGATAGTGGTAATTATTCTGGATTTATAGAAGATGATGGTACTGTACGTTTTTCTGTAGTATATGAAGGTGAAGATTTTAATGACGAAAACTGGAGAGATATCTTAGGATCAAATCACGCTTTTGTTAAAATTATAGATAAAATTGGCGGTGATGTTGAAGCATTAGATGATTATGTTCAAATTACTGTTGATGCTAATAAATTAATTAATATTTAATATAATAAAATATACAGAACAGATTCATTCTTGGATATTTATTGATATATCATAACAAAAAAAAATGAAAAAGCAACTTAATGAAATTAAAAGAATGCAGCTTATCGCTGGATTAATCACTGAAAGTGAATATCAAGAATCATTAATGAATGAAGAAAATGAAGCAATGTCTGAAGAAGAAGTTCTTAATATTTTAAATCAAAATGGAGTAGATGATGATTATTTTGAATCAATGGGAGGTAAAGAAATAGAATCAGGAACTGAAGAGTGGATGGGTATTTTAACTGATTTAACTGGAAAAGATGCTTTTGAAGCTGACTTTGATGATGCAGATAATCAAAAAATTATGAATTTTATAAAAAAGTTAAAAGAAATGGGAATTGAATTAGTATAAAATAATAAAATATACAGAACAGATTCATTGCCTGTTCGCCTCGCAAGAGGATTTATATATAAATCGGAGTAGTGGCCCTAAAACAGCCACTACTCCATTTTTTTTGTAATATTTATTATAAATAATATTATGATAGGTATTTATAAAATAACTAACCCTGAAAAAGAAATATATATTGGTCAATCAACTAATATAGAAAAAAGATTTGAAACATATAAAAAGCATTATTGTAAAGAACAAACTAAATTATATGAATCTTTAAAAAAATATGGATGGTTTTATCATTCTTTTGAAATAATAGAAGAATGTAAAGAAGAAGAATTAAATGAAAAAGAACAATACTGGATAAAACAGCACAACTGTGTTTTAAATGGTATGAATTGCATAGGAGGAGGTTATCATAAACCTTATATATATCCTGAAGAAGCTAAACGTATTAAAAGTGAAAAAATGAAAAAACTTTGGATGGAAAATAAATTTAAAAGAAAACTAGGAAAACGAATACAAAATATAAAAACCGGAGAGATATATGAATCTTGTTCTGAAGCAGCTAATAAATTAAATATAAGTCTTTCTACTATAGCGATATGGTGTAAAAAAGAAAAAAATATAAAATATATTGATAATTGGAATATTAGACCTTCAAAATTTGAAATGGCAAAAATAAATTATTAATTTTATAAAAACAATAAAACATGAAGCAACAACTTAAAGTAATAGATGGAAGAGAAATACTTGACCATGATGGGATTTATATTCCTGCTGACTCTTCCGGAGATGCTGGGTTGTTTATAACCATAGATTCTACATTTGATGCTGGCGATTATGAAACAGCTGGAGACAGTGGAGAAATAAATATAAATGGAAAAATATTTAAATGGGCTATACTGTATTCTTAACATAATATAAAAACAATAAAACATGAATTATCAAAGATCAATTAGAGGATGGTTTAACATGGTTAACAATGCTATCTCTGCAGAAAATAAAGCTAAAATCCCAGCAACACCCCCTCCACCCGCAGAACCAGAAACTCCTACAGTTATTGAAAAACTAGATTCAATAATTGAAAATTTAGAAGAAATTACTGAAATGGTAAAAGCAGATAAAGAAGTAAAAACAGAAGAACCTCAAGAAACAATTAAAGAATATAAAAGAAAAAATAAAGAAAAACAAGATGAAGAATAATAGGATGTTGGTCTGATGGAACTTTATTATATTTATAATAAATAACATTATGACTAAAATTTATATGTTAGAAAAAAATGGAGTTCCATTTTATGTGGGTAAAGCTAATGATGTGATTAGACGAAAACATAAGCATTATCAAACATATGGTTTAGATATTAAAGCAGAAATAATTGATGAAGTTGAGGATAAACAATGGAAATTTTGGGAACAATATTGGATATGTCAATTTAAAGCTTGGGGTTTTATTTTGTTAAATAAAAATAATGGAGGAGGAGGACCAACAGAATGGACATTAAAACAAAAACAAAATATTAATCCTGAACGAATAAAAAAAATTATGAATCATCCTACTAGAGGAAAACATATAAGTAAAACATTAAAACAAAGAAATCATTCAAAATATTATACTGAAAGTGTAAGACAAAAAATATCCGAGGCAAATAAAAATATTCCTAGACCATTTTCAAATGAACATAAATTAAATATGGGTATAGCTAAACGTAAACAAGCTAAACCTGTACTTATGTTTGATTTAGAAGATAATTTTATAAAAGAATGGGAAAGTAAAGGACAAGCTGCTGAATGGATAAGAGAACAAACAGGTAAAACAAGTAATATAACATCACAAATTAAAGATTGTTGTTTAGGAAGACAAAAAACAGCTTTTAAATTTAAATGGAAATACAAATAATTATGAAACAAAAAAAGATTATAGTGATTGGAGCAGGAGTAGCTGGAATCAATTTTGCTACTAAAATGGTAGATAATGGATATCCAGGGAATCTTATAACAATTATAGATAAAGGAAATGATCCTTATAATCGCAAACCAGAGGAAGTTATGACAGGCATGCTAGGTAGTGGAGGGTGGAGCGATGGTAAACTCACCTACCACACAGCAATTGGTGGTCAACTATCAAAATATTGTGGTGAAGAAAAAGCAATGGAACTGATGAAGCAAGTAGTAGATAATTTTACCCGCTTCCATCCTAAACCAGATGAAATATTCATGTCTGATCCACAAGAGGAACCTGAATTTATTAAACCATATTTTGGTTTGAGAATGTTTCCTGTGTGGCATATTGGATCTAACTTCTTGCACGAGATCGCTAAGAATTGGTATCAATATTTAGTTGATAAAGGTGTTAAATTTATGTGGAATTATGAAGTAGTATCAATAGATTTTGAAACAAATAATTTTGAATATATTGAAACAAATGGAGATGATACTGATACTTTAATAGGCCAATATGACACACTCATATTCGCAGTAGGCAAATCAGGTATTGATTTCGCTCAACAATTATCAAATGATTATAAATTACCAACTGAATCTAAAGCAGTACAAATTGGTGTTCGTTTTGAAGCACCACAAAAATATTTTCAAAAATTAATTGATATATCATATGATTTCAAACTATATCAAAAATTCGATAAGGTATCTCTCCGTAGCTTTTGTACTAATAACAATGCGGCTTACGTTGCAGTGGAAGAAACTTATGGAGACGTTAGCTACAACGGACACGCCAAAAAAGGTAAAGAATTCGAAAACCAAATGACTAATTTTGGTATTCTAATGGAAATCAAAGGTATTGAAGATCCATTTGCTTGGAGTAGAGATGTAGTAAATAGACTACAAATAGGTGAATATGGAGGTATATTTTATAGTCCCGATCCTAATCGTCAACCTTCACTTACTTCTGAAAATGTATCTGTTAAATCATTTAAAGTAAATAATTTAGGATTATTTAAGTATTCTCTGGGTGAATATGCAACTTATATAATCAATTTTATTGAACAAATGAATGAAATATTTCAATTTGATAATGATTATGGATTCTATGCTCCTGAAGTAAAATATCTTAGTCCTGAACCATTAGTTAACTATAATGATTTATCATTAACAACACATCCAAATGTACACTTTGTAGGAGATGCACTTTCAGCTCGTGGTATTACAGTTAGTGGTGCGCATGGTATTTATGTTGCTGAAAGTATTTTGGCAAAATAATTTTATTAATTTTAAAATAAAAATATGGTAAAAAAACTAGTAAAAGCAGATGGAACTATAGCATATGTTAATGAAGCTAATGGAGTATATAAACTTCATAATTTTGATGGACCTGCTCTTATTCCACAAGGCAATAAACGCTTAGCAGAGTATTATTTATTTGGTACTAAATACACTAAAGAAGCATGGGAACTAGCTAAAAAAGATGAAAATGGAGTTCCATTTCATAAGACAGCTGCTTCTAAAAAGATGGGTAACAGAAACTAATGAATCAATTTACTAGAACATACGAGGACGATGAAACTATAGAAGTATGGACCTTCGATTTAGACAAATTTAGTGGAGGTCCTATTTCTGTAGACGTACAATATAAAGCAGGTGCTGAAAAGCAAATAAAAAATCGTGCTAAAGAAACAAAACAAATAAAGAAAACAGCACGACAAATGAAAAAAATAAATAACAAGTCATGAGAATAGGTTTAGCAGGAACAATGAGTGCAGGTAAAACAACGTTAGCAAAAGCATTAGGTGAATTAGATCAATTTAAAGACTATAAAATACAAACTGAACGCAGTAAGTATCTTAATAGTTTAGGTATTCCACTTAATACTGATTCAACATTACCTGGTCAATTTGTATTCTTGGCTGAACGTGCTAGTGAGTTATTAGTAGACAATATTATTACTGATAGAACAATTTGGGATGTGTGTGCTTTTACATTATCAGCTAAATCAATAAGCGATTGGGAAAAACGTACATTTGTTGAAGCAGCAATGTGTCTTAAAGATTATTATGATGTAGTAATATATGTTTCATCACGTGGTGTACGAATGGAAGATAATGGTATTAGAGAAACTGATTTAGCTTATCGTATGAAAATAAATCAAACTATTGTAATGGCATTAGATGAGTATAAACCCAAATGTGTGATTGAAGTTGAAGGTACAACTGAAGAAAGAATAAGCACTATATTAGCAAATATATAAAATAAAAGTTATGAGTATTATAAATGATGTAAGCAAAGTTGCAAAACAACTTATGCTAAAGGAACCGTTTTATGGAGTTTTTCTTTCAACATTAAATAAAAGAATAGGCACAGATACTCCAACTGCGGGTGTTTGTTTAAATAATATTAATTATGAGTTGATTATTAATGAAGAATTTTGGAACTCATTAGATAATGACAATAAAAAAATTGGATTACTTAAACATGAATTACTTCATATATGTTTTAATCATTTAATTGATCGAGAAAATTATCCTGATCATATATTACATAATATTGCAGCTGATATTGAAATAAATCAATATATAGACCCACAATATTATTCAACAGATTCACTACTATTGCCATCATCTTTTTCAGAATTAACATTACCGGCAAAAGCCGGTACAAAATATTATTATGATGCTTTACTTAAAGCTAAACAAAATAATACTAGCCCTACATTAAATAGTATGTTAGATGATAATTTTCATTTAACTTGGGGAGAATTTGAATCATTATCTGAAGCTGATAAGAAATTAATTAAAGCTCAAATCGATCATCAAATAAAAAGTATAGTAGAATCTCAAGCAGATAAAAGTAGAGGTTTTGTACCAAATGAATTAAAAGATTATATTGATAGTTTATTTGCAATTACTCCTCCATCATATGATTGGAAATCATATTTTAGAAGATTCTTTAGTTCATCATCCAAAATATACACTAAAAAAACACGCCGTAAACTAAATAAACGTTTCATAGAAAACCCAGCATTAAAAATTAAACCTAAAAAGAATGTATTAGTTGGAATTGATACTTCAGGTTCTGTTGGAAAAGAAGAGACAATAGAATTTTTTAATGAATTACATCATATGCATAAAACGGGAGTATCAATTACTATAGCTGAAGGTGACGCCAAAGTACATAAAGTATATGAATATAAAGGCAAACCACCTGAAACTATTACTGGTAGAGGTGGTACTGAAATGAATGTTTTTATAGATTATTTTAATAAAAATCCTCAATACAATAGTTTAATTATTTTCACTGATGGTTATATAGGTGAACGAACATTAAGTTCTTTTAAACCTATATTAACTGTTTTAACTTCAAACGGTGAAAAATTAGAAACAGTTATAGAAAATAAATGGGGAAATGTTATAAAAATGAATAAAAGATAAGATGGTCGAGACTCTTATTATAAATTTATTTTGTAAAAAAATTAAAATATGTCAAGTAAAACTAAACAGGTTTCACTTAATGTTAATGAAGCAAAAATATTTCTTAAACACATCATTAACAATAATCGCTTTCTTCAATCTAATAACAAACTACCAGTAGCGGTTGAAGTAGTAGGAGATTCAGGTATTGGTAAAACATCAACTATTATTCAATTAGCCAACGAATTAGATCTTAATTTTGTTAAATTAAATCTTGCTCAAATTGAAGAACTAGGTGATTTAGTTGGTTTTCCAATTCGTCAATTTGAAGTATGTAAAGATACAAATAATTGCACTTGGATTGATGAACATGCTGTAGATGAATATACAAAACAAGGATATAAATTTACAGGTCAAAATAGAATGAGTTATTGTCCACCTGAATGGATTAGTGGTAAAACAAATGGCGGTATATTGCTATTAGATGACTGGAATCGTGCTGATGTTAGATTTATTCAAGCTGTAATGGAGCTAATAGATAGACAGCAGTATATTAGTTGGTCTTTACCTAAAGATTGGCATATTATTCTCACAAGTAATCCTGATAATGGTGAATATCTAGTTAATAGTATAGATAACGCTCAAAAAACACGATTTATATCTATTAATCTTAAATTTGATATTAACTGTTGGGGTGAATGGGCTGAAAATAATCAAATAGATAATAGATGTATTAATTTTCTTCTTAGACATTCTGAATTAGTTAATACAAATACTAACTCTAGAAGTATTACAACGTTTTTTAATTCAATATCTTCATTATCTTCATTTGATGCTGAACTAGGTCTTATCCAAATGATTGGAGAAGGTAGTGTCGGTCCTGAATTTACTACTATGTTTACAATGTTTATTAATAATAAACTTGATAAAATTATATCTCCAGAAACTATTATGACGCATGAAAGCTTTGATTATGTACTTAATACTTTAAAAGGAATTATAGGGAAAGATAAAGATTATCGTGCAGATTTAGCATCTATTATTTCAACTCGTATTATTAACTTTAGCTTGTTTTTCGCTAAAAATAATAAAGTTGAAAAAAGTTTTATAGATAGATTAGCATCACTTATAAACGAAGAATTATTTGCGGTTGATTTGAAATATAATATTGTTAAATCGATTTATAATGGTAATCAATCTTCATTCAAAAGTTTGACTTTGAATAAAACACTTCTTAATTTTATAATCAAATAATAAAAAGTTATGTATAAGGAAATAGGAACAATAGTTGATAATAATAAAAGAATATCACCATTTATCCTGTGGGGGGCAGGATCAGATACTTTAAATTATGTTAGTAAAAGTACAATGCAAAAGTATCAAAAAATATATGAAGAAAATAAAAATAATAAACTACAAAATAATTCTACAGTTTATTTTAGTTCATTATCTTCTTTACCCAGATACAAATATAATAATTACATTACTGAGAATAAATTAAATATTAAAAAAGTAAGAAATAAAGATAAAATAAATTCATTAATAATTAGTAACTCATTAATTAATGAATATTATATAAAAACTAATAATATAAGTAAATATTATATAGTTCCACCATCAATGCTTAAACTTTCTAAGCAAACTATTCAAAAAATTACAGCATTTCTTGTCGAAGAAGAGTTAATAGAAGAAGTAAAACCAGTTTCACCATCATTATATGCTAATCTTATTACTTGTGATAGTTTTGAAGGATATCTTATACGAGAAGTATGGGGCCAAACATCAGCTATAAACAATCTTACAATTTTTAAAGAACTAATTAATAATCACGACTCAGCTTCTTATAATATAGTTTTTGATGAATCTATTAATAATGATATTAATAAAGATTTAGTTTTAGATGATGATACTTTTCAAACATTATATAATATGTTGGATAGTACTAATAAAGAAAATTGGTCTTTAGCCCAAGAAATGATAGCTAATTGCGATATTGAATCTTCAGCACCTTATATATTGTTTTTAATATGGAAATTTAATTATTTAAAAAAACATAATAATAATCTAAATTATAAATTTTTACTAAAATCACTAGCTAAATACGGTTTAATAACTCATGAATTAAGAATTGAAAAATTTATAGCAAAAACTATAGAAATTCATCCAGAATATAAACAAGCTTTATTTAACTGTTTTAAAATGTATATTAATATAGTAAATAATAAAAATATTATACAAGAAATTAATGTTGTGTAATATTTATTTATATGAATAAACATAAAACAATAGTCTTACTAAGCTGTGTAGCTACTAAATTACCAAAACCAGCACCAGCTCAAGAACTATATAATTCACCTTTATTTAAACGTTCTTTAGAATATGCTTTATCATTAGACCCAAATGATATAGTAATTTTATCAGCTAAACATTATGTTTTACCTTTGGATAAAGTAATTGCTCCTTATGATAAGACATTATTGAATATGCCTGATGAGGAGGTTAGAGAATGGGCAGTACAAGTATTAAAAATATTAGCTGATAAGTATGATTTAGATAATGATAAGTTTATTATACTAGCTGGTGAAAAATACAGAAAATATTTAGTGCCTCAAATAAAACACTGGAGTGCACCTTTAAAAGGATTAAGAATAGGACAACAACTAGCATGGTATGTTAAAAAATTAACTAAGAAAGTTAAAGAGGGCTTTATTAAGCTATTAAATTTATTAAGATGAAAAAGATTTTTGGATTAATAGAAATGTATAAAAGTGATGCTTATCATTTTGATGACTTTGATGATACTATTATCGCTGAAACTTTAGATAAATTGAAAGAATCATTATCAAACTTAAAAGAAAATGATAACGCAAGTTACGCTCGCGTTATAAAAGAATATAAAAGTTCACTTGAAGGTGAACGTAAAGATGTTATAGAAGACTTTATTAAATACTCTAAATACTACAATAAATGAAAAAATCAGAATTACAAGAACTCATACGTGAGGTTGTTGATGAAGTAATAAATGAACAAGCTACAATTGACGTTTCTAATCCTGGATCTTTAACTGGTCCTCAAAAACAAACTTTAATTCAACGAGCTCGCAATAATACTAAAAATCCTAAAATAGGAACTGCTGATGAACCAGTTGAATTTGTTGAAAAAAAACTAAAAGAAATGGCTCGTCAGCCTATTATCTATAAATTAACTGACGACTATGCTGATAAACTTTCTGAATTGTCTTATATTGGTTCATCTAAACGAATGGCATGGGTTAATGGTATTATAGAGTATATAAAAGATAATGGTCCTTCCGATATTACTAAAATAGCTAGAGAAAAATTTAATGTTCCTCAACCACGCATATCTGACTATGCTCGTGATATGATTAGACTTGGTATTTTAGCACCAACAACAGCGGGTGTTGTTCCTCAATTTATGAAACCTAAACCAGAACCTGGTGAAGAAGTAGAACCAGAAGAAGAAACAGGTATTGTTTCTGGTGATTTAAGTGATGAAGAAATTGAAGCTTCATTTGCTAAAGCTAAAGCAGCGGGTGAAGAAGAACCTACTGGAATAGAAAAAACATCAGCTCCCACATCAGCTTCAGAATTATCAGATGAAGATTACAGTGATTTTATGAAATACACTGATTTAATGGATCGTTTAAATAGTGTAAAAGGTGATCTAAATAGAATGAAACGTAGTAGATTTATGGCAGGCGGTGGTGATATTAAAGATAAACCATCTGATGAAGAAAAACGTTTAAGAGATTTAAAAGCTAGTTTGGAACAACGCGTAAATACCTTAGTAGCTGGATCTGAGTATCTACAAAAACGTCAAGCTAAAAAAGACGAATTAAACGAGTGGAATAAAAAGAAAATGCAGTATTACGCTGGTATTATAAAATAAATGAATAAGTTTTTTAATACGTTATTGTTTTTAACAGTTATTGGTTTAGCTGTTTGGATTATTCTTGATCGAATAAGAGATAAAGAAAAAGATGAATTATTCCTTCAAAAACAAATCCAATTTACTCGTACTATTGATTCTTTAAAAGGAGAAATACCTAAAAAAGATTCAGTAGTACTTGTTTTATTTGAAATAAACGATTCACTACAACATAAAATAGATACATTAAAAAGTAATGTTAAAGTTGTAGTTAAATACGTTGATTCATCTAAACTAGCTATTGATAACTTCACCGAAAGAGAATTAATTGCATTTTATAATGAACGCTACCCAAAAGATACTACAAGCAATAAATTACCAGTAGCACAGCCTGTACTTACAAACGCTGCTAAAGAATTAGCTGAATTAGACGGTGCTAGAAAAATGTTAACGTTGAAAGATAGTATATTGGCTAATATAGGTAAGCAATTAGAAGTAAAAGATAGTATAATTAATGTTTATGTAAGTAAAGAAGGTGATTATAAAACTATTATAGTTAATCAAGATTCACTTATAAAGAATTGGGATAATAGGTACAAAGAATTAGATAAAAAATACCAAAAAGCAAAAATAATGAATAAAGTCATTAAAACTGCTAGTGGTATTATAATAGCTGCTATTTTGGTTTTATAATCCTCTACTCTGTCAAATACAAAGCTCCGCCAAAAGCGGAGCTTTTTGTATATTTATATATATGAGTCAAACACAAATTAAAGAAATAATTAAACAGGAGTATATTAAATGTGCTTTAGATCCTGTACATTTCTTTCGTAAGTATTGTTACATTACTCATCCTGTTAAAGGACGAGTATTATTTCATCTATACCCATTCCAAGAAGAAGTATTAAACGATTTTAGAAATAATCGTTTTTGTATTATAAATAAATCAAGACAATTAGGTATATCTACACTAGTAGCTGGTTTTTCATTGTGGACTATGCTATTTAATAAAGATAAAACTGTATTATGTATAGCAACTAAACAAGAAACAGCAAAAGGAATGGTAGATAAAGTACAGTTCATGTACAATAACTTACCTAACTGGTTAAAAGGTAATCAAAAACCACTTTCAGATAATAAATTATCACTTAAACTAGCAAATAACTCCCAAATAATAGCTACTTCAGCCGCATCCGATGCTGGTCGATCATACGCAGTATCGTTACTATTAGTGGATGAGGCGGCGTTTATTGAAGGTATTGATCGTATTTATACATCAATTAAACCTACAATTGCAACTGGTGGTGGTATTATTGCTTTATCTTCACCAAACGGTGTGGGTAATTGGTTCCATAAAATATACACCGAAGCTGAAATAGGCAAAAATGATTTTAAAGCAATTAAACTACCCTGGAATTTACACCCAGACCGAGATGATAAATGGGAATCTACAGAGCGAACTAATATGTCACCTCGTGAATTTGCTCAAGAATATGACTGTGATTTCTTAGGTTCTGGTAATACTGTAGTAGAATCCGACTTATTATCTTTTTATGAAGAAACTTATATACAAGATCCTGTGGAGCGTCGCTTTATGGGTGGTGACTTTTGGATTTGGAGTTATCCTGATTACAATAAGCAGTATATTGTATGTGCTGATGTGGCTAGGGGTGATGGCAGTGACTACTCTGCATTCCATATCATCGATGCAACAACGTGTGAGCAAGTTGCTGAATATAAATCACAAGTAGACACTAGAACATATGGTAATATGCTTGTATCTGTTGCTACTGAATATAACAATGCGTTGCTAGTAGTAGAAAACGCTAACGTAGGTTGGGATGTAGTTAATACTATAATTGAAAAAGGATATCAAAAACTATATTATTCGCCTCGTGCTTATGGTGAAATGCATATTGATAAATGGTTATCTAAAATGGAATCTGAGCAGACAGTTCCTGGTTTTACTACATCAGCTAAAACAAGGCCGCTTGTTATTTCAAAAATGGAGTCGTATATTAGAGAGAAAGCATTTATTTTTAGATCAAAACGCTTATTAGAAGAGTTACGTGTGTTTATTTGGCAACATGGTAAAGCACAAGCACAAAACGGTTATAATGACGATTTAGTTATGTCATTAGGAATTGGTTTATTTACTAGAGACACCGCAATGAAATTCTATGAGCAAGGATTAGATTTAAATCGTGCAATGATTTCAAGTATAGGACGAACAAGTTATAATGCCCAACCTATGTTACCTAATATTAATCAACCAAACCCATTTATGATGAATGATGGACGAGGTGGATTTGAAGACATAACATGGATTTTTTAATTCTGTTATATTTATTATAAATAACTAGTATGAAAATTTGTATTAAATGTAACCAAGAAAAAGAATTAAATAATTTTTATAAAAATAATAGAAATAAATCAGGATATGAAGGTATTTGTAAATCTTGTAAAAATGAATATACTATTTTAAATAATAAAAAATTAGGAAATAAATACTTTCAATTAACTTCTAAAAAATGGTCAAATAAAAATAAAAATAAAATATCACAATATAATAAAGAAAAATATAATAATAATAAAGAATACTGGTTAAGTGAAAATAGAAAATTATATAGTAAAGAATGGAGAAGTAATAATAAAGATAAATTAGCAAAATATTGGAAAATTAAATATGATACTGATATTAATTTTAAACTATCTTGTTTGTTAAGACTTAGGTTATATAATGCTTTAAAACTAAATTTAAAAACTAAAAGTGCTATAAAATTAATAGGTTGTACAATAGATACTTTTAAACAATATCTTGAATCTAAATTTAAACCAGAAATGAATTGGAATAATCATGGTGATATTTGGGAAATTGATCATATTAAGCCATGTGATTCCTTTAATCTAACAGATATAGAACAACAAAAACAATGCTTTCATTATACTAATATGCAGCCATTATTTAAAACAACAAAAATTGCTGAGTCGTTTGGATATAATGAATTAGGCAATAGAAATAAGACTAATAAATATTTATAGACATAATAAAGCAATATAATGGCAGAAAATAACCAACAACAACCCGGTTTATTTAGTAGGCTTACACGATTATTCAGTACAGATGTTATTATTAGAAATGTTGGTGGAAATCAACTCAAAGTAGTAGATGTTGATAAAATTCAAGCTTATGGTAATGTAAAGACAAATGCATTAATAGATAGATATACAAAACTTCATCGTTATGGAGCTAATATGCCCTATAACCCAACAATGAACTATCAAACACTTCGTATTCAGTTATATACTGACTATGAAGCTATGGATACAGAATCTATTATAGCATCTGCTCTTGATATTGTAGCTGATGAGGCTACATTAAAGAATGAAGCAGGTGAAGTATTACAAATCAGAAGTGCTGATGAAAATATTCAACGTATATTATATAATTTATTCTACGATATATTAAACATTGAATTTAATTTATGGTTGTGGATTAGAAATATGTGTAAGTATGGTGATTTTTATTTACACATGGAAGTCGCTGAAAAATTTGGTGTATACAACGTAACACCTCTTTCAGTATATGATATGATTCGTGAAGAAGGACAAGATCCTGAAAATCCATCTTATGTTTGCTTCAGAATAGATCCAATGGTTATAGCTGCTGGTGGTATAAGCAATCGTGTTAAAGATAGAGATGGTAAAATTAAATTTGAAAACTACGAAATAGCTCACTTTAGGCTATTAACTGATGCAAACTATCTTCCATACGGAAGATCATATATTGAACCTGCTCGTAAAACATATAAGCAATATGTGTTAATGAAAGATGCAATGCTATTGCATCGTATCACTCGTGCCCCAGAAAAACGTGTGTTTACTATTAATGTTGGTAACATTCCTCCTCATGAAGTAGATGCTTATATGCAGAAGGTAATGCAAAAAATGAAAAAAACACCTTACATTGATCAACAAACAGGTGAATATAATTTAAGATATAATTTAATGAACTTAATGGAAGACTTTTATCTTCCAGTTCGCGGTAATGATACAGCAACTAAAATAGATACTGTAAAAGGTCTTGAGTATAATGCTATTGAAGACGTAGCATTCTTACGTGATGAAATGTTAGCTGCACTTAAGATACCTAAAGCATTTTTTGGTTTTGAAAAAGATCTTGAAGGTAAAGCTACATTAGCCGCTGAAGATATTCGTTTTGCTCGTACAGTAGAACGCGTACAGCGTATTGTTATTTCTGAATTGTATAAAATGGCATTAGTGCATTTATATGTTCAAGGATATGATGGTGAAGCATTAACTAACTTTGAGTTATCATTAACTACTCCATCTATCATTTACGAACAAGAGAAAGTAGCATTATGGAAAGAAAAAGTTGACTTAGCTAAATCAATCCAAGACACTAACTTATTACCTTCAGATTGGATATATGATAATGTATTCCAATTCAGTGAAGATCAATATGATGAATATCGTGATTTAATGCTTGAAGATAAAAAACGTGTGTTTAGATTAGCTCAAATTGAAAATGAAGGTAATGACCCCGCTAAATCAGGTAAATCATATGGTACACCACATGATTTAGCTTCACTATACGGCAAAGGCAGAACAGGAATGGATACTGATGGACCTATACCTCCTGGATATGATGAAAAGCGTCCTGTTGGTCGTCCTAAAGAAAGAGCATCTATTATTGGTACTCAACAGGATCCATTAGGTAAAGATAGACTTGGTAGAAAAGCAAATAGTACTCTTTATACTGCTAATATTCCTTCTGAAGATGGTACTCCAAAAGGGGGTTCACCTGTTGCTTTAGCTGAATTAAAGAAAAATAAAAGCTTATTAGAAAGTATCAACGTAGAACGCAAAAAGCTAATATACGATGAAGAAAATAATATGCTAAGTGAGAAAAATATCAAGGGTATATAATAGATAAATATTTATAGATAGTGTACACTAACTAAATTATGAAAATAAAACATTCTAAATTTCGAAACACTGGTATATTATTTGAATTATTGGTGCGTCAGATAGCATCTGACACTTTATCTAATAAAGACTCTGCAGCTGTTAATTTAGTTAAAAAGTATTTTAACAAAACCGAATTAACTAAAGAATATAAAATATATCAGACTTTAATTAATTCAAAACTTTTAAGCGAAGCTAAAGCTGAAACATTCATAAATACAGCATTAGATGCTTCTTTGCGTTTAAATAAAACTACTTTACGTAAAGAAAAATATAATTTAATTAAAGAAATCAAAGAAAACTACGACTTAGAAGAATTCTTTAAAGCAAAAATCAATCATTATACTCAATACGCTGCTGTATTCAATTTAATTGAATCTCATAGCTCAACAGAATTTATTGATCCTAAACTTATTATTGATAATAAAATTACTCTATTAGAGCATATTACACGTAAAGAAGTTAATAAAGAAGACGTTAAAGATCGTGTAATAGAAGAATACATGAAACTAGATAAAGGTTCTCGTATACTTGCTTATCGTATGTTATTAGAGAAATTCAACACAAAATACGCTGAGTTGAATGATAAGCAAAAAAATGTATTAAAAGAATATATCAATAATGTAACTAATACTGTTAAATTAAGAGAATTCGTTAATAATAATTTTAATGTTATTATTAGCGAATTAAAGTTAATTATCCCCACAATAGAAGATAAAACAACTCAAATTAAATTAACAGAAATAACTAATTTCCTTCAACCATTGGATAAAAATCAAAATGTAAAAGATGAAAATATAATTTCACTTTTGCAGTTTTATCAGTTATTAAATGAGTTAAAAGCCATTAAATAATGGATCAATTAAGAGAAAAATTAAAGCAATTAATACGTAAAGAACTAGAGGAGATGTCTGCTACTAGTGGTGGAGAAGCATATTCTACTCCTTTTGCTTTTGCTAAAAAAGGTCAAAAAACAAACGCTGCTATTCAAACAGCTAAATCTCAAGGAATGAAATTAGCTCCTACAGGAATACCTAGTGACTCTAAAGTAAGAGATTATAAAGCAATTTGGAAATCAGCTGAAAAATCTAAATATAAGATGTATAAAGAATCTTTAGAAAAAATTGTTAAAGAAGAGTTACTCAACGAAGTAACCTATTCTAAATTCAAAAACGAAGTTAAATTTAGAACTAAATCAGAACAACTTCATAAAGCAATTCGTGAAGTAAAACGTAAACTACAAGAAATTGATCGTATTGTTGAATATACTTCACGCATGAAACAAGAATTAAGTGAAGACGGCGGTATCAACTATTGGAAAGCCACTCAAAAGAATATAGGTACTATATCTGAAATGGTAAACCAATTAAATAATAAGATTAAAAATTTACATCAATGAAAAAGCAAATTAACGAAATCCGCAGAATGCAGCAATTAGCTGGGATTTTAAAAGAAAATAATATAAACGAAGCTCCTCAGCCTGATTGGGGTTCTATGGGACTTACATATAGTGATACAATAGGAGATGATAATGAAGGTGAATATAATGAGATTGTGGATATAACAAAAAAATTATATCAAGACTTCATAGAACAATATGAGAAAATGCCAGATCAAGAAAAAATTGAATATAAAATATCACAAGATATAGATAACGATATTACGAATATGTTAGATGCAATATATAGCTTTTCTTTTAGAAAGGATAATAATGTTAAACTTAGTGATGGAAGAACAGTTAGTATTAACTATCTTATGAACAAAATGCTTGAAAAGGGAGAATACAGTAAACTAGCTCAAGATATCTTGGAAATAATTATAGGCTTATAAATAAAAATTAATATCAATAATGGCAAAAGGTAAAGGTGGTAGTGAAAGCCGTAAAATAACATTCGGCAAACGCAAATTAGGAAAAGCAAAAAAATCCTACAATAAGCACGATAGAACAGAAAAAAACTACCGTAGACAAGGACGATAATATTTATACATAACAAACCATAAATTATAACACAATGAAAAAAAGCGAATTACGTGAATTAATAAAAGAAATAATACTTCAAGAAATAACTAAAGTAGAGGAAAGTCAAGAAGAAAGAGGAATTACACCTAGTGGTCAAATTCAAACTCCCGCACAAGCTCTTGGCCGTGCTCGCCCTAGAACTTCCGCTGAGTTAGCTTGGGAAAATTATGGTTTGGACAGATATACTGCTGGAGTAGCATATAACGGAGGATATACTAAAAAAGATGGAACATTTGTTCCAGTAGATGAACAAGGATTAGTTAATATAGTAATATCCATGTTAAAGAAAAAATTACCAAATGCTGATTCTGAAATTGTAGATTGGATGAAAAATAAAACTAGAGAGGTGTATAAAAGACAACAATCGTTTAAAAAAGGTAGTTAAAAATAATATAATGAAAAGCATACAAAACCAATATCGCGATCTTAAAGAAGGAAAAATGTCACAAGCTAACTTTATGCGTAATGTGCGTATGACTTTTCCTCATTTAGTTACTAATGTAACATCATTTGATGATACTGTCAGAATACTTAAAAATAAACAAATATTAAGCGAAGCTAAAACTAAACTACACCCAAATCAAATTCACCCACAAGAATTAAGAATGGGTATTAAAGTAGAAATGGAACACACAGATGATCCTAAAAAAGCAGAAAAAATTGCTTTAGATCATTTAGCAGAAAATCCATTTTACTACACAGCATTAAAATTATCAGGCATTGAATCACCTTCAGCTCCTAAAACTAAAACACCTGCTAAAGCTAAAGCTAAAAAAGAATCAGTTGAATTAGTTGATAAAGAAAATCAAATGAAAACACCAAAAGGTGTTGAAAAAGCAAAAGCATCAGCTAATAAAGCACATAAAGAAACAAACAAAGGTGTTAAAGGAGTAGAAGAACTCACTCACGCTGCTAAAAAAGCTAAAGGCATTAAACAAGTAATGTCTCCTACTGGTGGTAAAATGAAAACCATTAGAGAACAATTAGAAAAACTTGTGCGTGAAGCCATAAATGAATATTACTAATGAAATCATTACTCATAGACCATACTCCTTTCCAACATGCTAAGCTTACTTTAGTTGAAGGTAAAGTAAACAATGGTACTGTCACTTTAGTTGGTAAATTACAAGAAGCTGAACAAAAAAACGGCAATGGTCGTGTATATCCTCGCGAAATACTTGAAAGAGAAGTAAAAAAATATGCTGAAGGACCAATAAAAACACGCACTGCTTTAGGAGAACTCGATCATCCTGAAGCCTCTGTTGTTAATCTAGCAAATACTTCCCATGTTATTACAGAAGTATGGTGGAAAGGAAATGACTTAATGGGTAGATTACAACTATTACCCACACCCGCGGGCAATATCGCTAAAGCACTTGTATTATCTGGTATTCCACTTGGTATTTCATCACGCGGTATGGGTAGTGTTAAACAACTTGGTGAAACAGTTGAAGTACAAGACGATTTTGAATTGTTATGTTGGGATTTAGTATCAGTACCTAGTACTCCACAAGCATATATGAGAATAGCTGAAGCAAAGCAATATGCTTCTATTAAAGATTATAGCAAAGTAAATAGTTTAATTACAGAAATTATTTGTCAACATACTGGAGTTTGTCCTTTATGTTAAATAATTCACGTCTTTCCATATCTCCATATATTTATGAGCATCCTACAATAGGTTGCTCATTCTTATGCAACCTCGGGTATATTACAAACCCCTATTAAGATTTTCTAATAATCTTATTTCCGAAAAAAAATTTAAGGAGAAAAATTTTATGACAAACCAAGATTTGTTCAAAGAAGCAATTGCTGACGCTAAAGCTATTCGTGAAACTGCTTTAGCTAATGCAAAAGTTGCTCTTGAAGAAGCTCTTGCTCCTAGACTTCAATCTATGCTTGCTGCTAAATTGCAAGAAATGGATAATATGGACGAGGCTGAAGAAGAGAAACTTGAAGAAAAATCACTCGGTCAAGACACTTATCGTACAGGCGATGTACAACATGTTGGTGCTAGAGAAAGACATGCTGCACTCGAAGAAAACGAAGAAGAACTTGAAGAAGATTTTGATTTATCTGAAATTTTAGCTGAACTCGAAGAAGCTAAAGAAGAAGAAGAAAAAGAAAAAATGAAAGAAGCTAAAAAAGAAGAAGAGGAAGATGAAGAAGAAGGTGAAGAGCCTGCTGAATCTGAACCTGCTGAATCTGAAACAGTGGCTGATCTTTCAGTTGATGAATTAAAAATGATTATCAAAGACATTATTTCTAGCGAAATGGAAGACGGCGGCATGGAAGACATGGGCGGCGACGAAACAGAAGCTGGAGACGAAATGACGGTTGATGTATCATCTGATGAAGGTGAAGGAATGGAAGAAGATCTTAATTTAGAAGAATTATTAGCTGAACTTGACGCTTTAGACGAAGACTATTCTGAAGAAGAAACAGAATACGAAGAAGGTGGAATGTACGAAGCTAAGAAAAAAGCTAAAAAAGAAGATGATAAAATGAAAAAAGAGTTAGATGAAGCTATTGCTACTATCCATACTCTTCGTTCAGAACTTAACGAAGTTAATCTTCTTAACGCTAAATTACTCTATGTAAATAAGATTTTCAAAGCCAAGAACTTAACTGAATCACAAAAACTTAAAGTAATCGCTCAATTTGACAAAGCATCTACTGTTAAAGAAGCTAAGATGATTTATGAAACTATGGACGTTGCTATTGCAAAATCTGCTAAGTCTTCAATTAAAGAATCTATGGGTTTTGCTTCCAAAGCAGCAGGTGTTGCTAAAAAACCAATCGTCGAAGTGGACGAAACAATGTCAAGATGGCAAATGCTTGCTGGCATTAAAAAACACTAAAAATTAATTTAACAAAAAACTCTTTAAAAAATGAACGTACAACAATTACTCGAGTCATCTAACCAGTATAAAGTTATAATGGAAGATGCACAACGTTTGTCTGGTAAGTGGGCTAAATCCGGTCTTTTAGAAGGCATTAGCAACACTCAAGACAAAAACACAATGGCTATTCTCCTTGAGAACCAAGCCAAGCAATTAATCACTGAAGCTTCTGCTACAGGTGGTACTACCTCAATGTCTGGTGCTGGATATAATGCAGAAAACTGGGCTGGTGTAGCTTTGCCATTAGTTCGCCGCGTATTCGGTGAAATCGCTGCTAAAGAATTCGTTAGCGTACAACCAATGAACTTACCTTCAGGTCTCGTATTCTATCTTGATTTCAAATACGGTACTGGTGTTAAGCCATTTACCAGCGGTGGTTCACTTTATGGTGCTAACGCTACTACAAACGTAACCGATATTGCTTCTCAATCACTTTATGGTGCTGGTAAGTTTGGTTACTCAATCAACCAATTCTCAGCTTCTATTGTTGCTGTAACCGGTTCAACCACATGGGCTGACTTTAACTTAGATTCTACCTATTCAGCTTCTGCTGCTACTGGTTGGAAAAAGATTTCAGTTCCTCTCCCAGCTGCTGCTGATACAAATGCTGTTAGATCATTTGTATTTACTTCTGGTTCTTCCGGAACATTCATCAGCGCTAATGACATTTTACAGCAATTTACAACTGTAGCTAATAGCACAGCTTCATTCATTGTAACTGGTTCATTAGTATCTGTTTCTAGCTCAACTCCAACAGTAACCTTGTTCTTCTCTGTAGCTCCTACTCCAGCAGCTCGTGGTGATTTCGAAGATCAAACAACAGGTGGCGGTGCTGGTAACGGCGGTAATGGTGGTTATCCTGGTGCTAACACTACTTCTGCTGCAATTGCTATCCCAGAAATCAACGTTCAGTTGAAATCAGAAGCTATTGTTGCTAAAACTCGTAGGTTAAAAGCACAATGGACACCAGAATTCGCTCAGGATCTTAATGCTTATCATAGTGTTGATGCTGAAGCTGAATTAACTGGTATCTTATCACAGTATATTTCAATGGAAATCGACCTCGAAATCCTTGATATGTTAATTCAAAACGCTTTCACTACTGAATACTGGTCAGCAGTTAACAACCAAGGCGTAGGTGCTTCTGGTGTTACTAATGGTAACCTCGGTTACTACAACACCCAAGGTGGTTGGTTCCAAACCCTCGGCACTAAGCTCCAGAAAGTTTCTAACATAATCCATCAGTTAACTCTCCGCGGTGGCGCTAACTTCCTCGTAACTTCACCAACCGTAGCTACAATCCTCGAATCAATTCCTGGATTTGCTTCTGACGGTGATGGTGAAAAAATGGAATTCAACTTCGGTATTCAGAAAGTTGGTTCACTTAACAGCCGTTACAAGGTTTACAAGAACCCATACATGACTGAGAACGTAATCCTCATGGGTTACAAAGGTGCTCAGTTCCTTGAGTGCGGTGCTGTATTTGCTCCATATGTGCCTTTAATCATGACTCCACTTCTCTACGATCCTAACACCTTCACTCCACGTAAAGGTTTGATGACTCGTTACGCTAAGAAGATGATTAGACCGGACTATTATGGTCGTGTATATGTTGCTGGTTTAAATACTCTTTAATCTAGTATAACATAATAGCCCTGTAAGGCTTAAAAAAACAAAAGGCTCGAGGTAATACTCGGGCCTTTTTGTATATTTATACACGTATGAAAACATGTAAAAAATGTGGTATTGAAAAACCACTAAATGAATATTGTAAACGTAAAGAAGAAAAAGATGGATTACATCGTTATTGTAAACCATGTATGAGACAACGTCTTAAAAATGAGTACAATAGGGATAAAGAAAAACATCTTAAACGTACTCGAAAATATCAAGAGGAAAATAGGGAATATTTTAGAAATAAATCTAATAATCACTACCACACCAAAAAAGACTACTATCGCGAATGGAATCGAACTAAATATTCTACTGATTTACTATTTCGTCTCCGCCATACTCTCAATTCTATCATAAACCATCACCTTAAAGAAGGTAAATCACAAAGCAGCATTGACTATCTAGGCTGCACAATACAAGAATACAAAGAGTATCTTGAACCACTATTCACACCAGAAATGAATTGGGAAAATTATGGAACTTATTGGGAAATAGACCACATTCATCCATTAGCTAAAGGTGGATCATTTCATTATACCAACACTCAGCCACTTACTGTAGTTGAAAATAGAATAAAATCAGACATAATATTATGAAACTTAAAAATATTATACAACAATTAATTCAAGAAAATAAAGATTTTCCATGGGTAGAACAACGAGAATATGAATTATTAATTGAATTTAATTATAATTTAGACGATACATATTTTATAACAAATGAATTACCTTTCAATATTGAATTTAAAGATGATCAAAATAGATTAAACATTACTAAAGGTAAATTAAATAAAGATTTTATTGAAATAAAATTATATTGGGTTGATGATAAAGGAAAAGTTAGAATGGATACTCCTGAAGGTATACTGCCTAAAACAATGAATACTCATTTAAATAATATTATAAATAAATTTTTACCTAATTATGATAAGTTTTTAATTAGACCTAATGATGATATAAGGTATAGATTATTCCAATTATTGTTAAACAAATATATAGATAAAAATCAATGGAATATTACATTTAATTCTAATGATAGATCTATATTTTTAATTAAAAAAAATTAATCCCGTAAGGCTAAAAAATAAGAGATCCGAGCTTAGCTCGGGTCTTCTTTTTATATTTATAATAAATAATGTTATATGCGTGAATCTAATCGTGAAAGAAAAAATGATATTAAATCCATTAGTGCGGTACAGTTAAATGAAGAACAAAAAGAAGCAAAACGATTAATAGTAGAAAATCAAATAGTAATTATAACAGGTAGAGCAGGCTCGGGTAAATCATTAGTATGTGCTCAAGCCGCATTAGATTTTCTTAAGAAAAAACAAATCAATTGTATTTACAATACGCGTGCTGCAATTGAAGTAGGAAAAAGTTTAGGATTTTTACCTGGAGATATTAATGGTAAGTTTGATCCATATATGGAAGCACTTGTTGAAAATCTTAATAAATGCTGTTCCAATAAAAACGAAGTACCTAATCTTGTGTCTGAAGAAAAAATAAAAGCATTACCAGTACAATTTATACGTGGTAAAACAATCGATGATATATTGATTGTAGAAGAGGCACAAAACTTAACTAAAGGTGAAATGCTAGCTATATTAACACGTTTAGGTAAAACAGGTAAAATAGTAATTAACGGTGACAATGAACAAACCGATATAAAAACGCATACAGGCGAAATAAACGGATTAAGTTACGTAATCGAACTATCTAAAAAAATAGAAGAAATTAAGTGGATTAAATTGAAAGAAAATCATCGTTCTGATCTAGTTGGGAAAATACTTGAATACGAATATGGGAAATAGCTATATTTATACGTGTTAAATACTACTTAAATAATGGCTATAAATCTTAAAGACTTATATGATAAATACTATGGGGATACTTCATACTTAACACCAGTTAAATGTAATACTCCATTTGAATATTATGATAACGATCCTGAATTTGTAAGAGATGCTAAAAGTGTTGCACGATTTGTAGCTCAACGCTTAGGTACTGGTTTAGGTCTTACTCAACTCAACATTAGTGATTTAACCGTGTATGCTGCTTTTGAAGAAGCAGTTACTACATACGGTAATATGGTCTATCAATATAAAATTAGAGACCAATACTTAAGTATGGAAGGAGCAGAATCGTCTCCTTTTAATAACGCTACTGTTACTTATGTAAATAGTATAGATGTAAGTTCACCTGTTACTTGGTCTGGTGCTAGATTAGCTACTTTAACTGATATAGATAATAATCCAACTTACACTCAAGCAGTAAATGATGGAAGCATATATGTTATATCTGCTTCATTATCTAATTTTATATTACCTAATTTAGATTATGTTAAATCATTCACTTTAGCTACAGAATATGTAAGTGGATCTATTACTTATGATTTAAGTCAATACGTTTATAATAAATTAAATAAAGTAAGTGGTAGTTATCTTTATTTCTTTACTACTAGTCCTCAAATATCAAGTGGATCTGCTTTATTTGGAACCGGATCTATACCTACAGTTTATATTCAAGATGTATTAGATCCTGAATTTAATAATAAATTAATTAGTGATACTTTAGCTACTTTAACTACTACTATAGCTGAAAACTATGCTAGTGAAGCAGGTATAGGTGGAAACTATACAGTATATAGTGGTACTCTTCCAATGACAGCGGGCGTTCAAGATTATGATTTAAATACTTGGGCTGCTAACTCAGCATCATTAAATCCAGGTGACAGAATAGAAATTAGAAGAGTATTCTATGAAGAACCCCCTGCTATTGTTCGTTACTTTGATCCATATGCCGGTACAGGTACTGGTATCCAATCATTACTTGAAACATTTGGATTTGGTCAGTTTTCTCCGGGTATTAACTTCTTATTAATGCCTATCTACTTTGATATACAAAAAATACAAGCGATTGAATTTAACGATCAAATAAGAAAAGCAGCTTATTCATTTAATTTAGTAAATAATAAATTAAAAATATTTCCTATACCTACTGAAAATAAAAATTTATTTTTTGAGTATGTAAAAGTAAGTGAAAAGTTCAATCCTATCAAAGACAACAGAAATAATGTTGTTACTGATGTAATGAATGTTCCTTATAGAAATCCAATATATTCTAGAATAAACACTGTAGGTAGAACTTGGATATTTAAATATGCCTTAGCATTATGCCGTGAAATTGAAGCACATATTCGCTTAGAATATTCTACAGTTAACGTTCAAGGTGTAGGAGCATTACAAGGATCCGATTTAATTCAAGATGCTAGAACAGAAAAAGAACAATTGTTGACTGAATTAAAAGAAATGTTAAATGAAGTATCGCGTAAAGCACAATTAGAGCGTCAACAACAAGAAGCCCAATTTGCTCGTGATACTTTAACTCAAATACCATTACCAATTTATATATTCTAATGCCCAGAGGAATAGTAAAATATGTACCTGTAGATAATTGTCCTGATCCAAATTATCCCGCTGCAGCGCCTTCAGCACCTGTAACAAAAGCAGGTACACCTACTGCTCCTGAATTACCTCCAACTGGTGCTGATTTTATAAATACATTTATAGATCAAGCAGCTAAATCATCTATTCGTTTTAGTAATATGACTGTAGGTTATTTTAAATTAGATTTAACCAATACTAAATCAAATATGTATGGTGAATCAATAGAAAAATGGTATTATCCACCAGTGGAAGTAAGATGTTTAATTGAAAGAGGTGATTTTGCTTATACCGATACTGAATATGGACCTGATATTAATCAAACATTAACATTAACAATACCAAAAATAACTTTAGTTGAGCTTGACTTTTTACCTGAAGTAGGAGATATAGTTACTGATCAAGAAAGATATTATGAAGTACATGATTCAAACAGATCATTCATAACTATACCAGGTACAGGTAGATCTGAATCAACTGTTGGCACTCCGGGTCAAATAGTAGTATATAAAGTAACAGCTCACTTAACAAGAACAACAAAACTTAACCTAATACAGTATAGCTAATGGGACTTTTAGAAAAAATATTATTAAATGAAGGTATTACTATTTTTAGATGTGATATTCTAATTAAAACAGAAGCTGAGCAAAATAAAGTAGAAATATACAATGAAATTAGAGCATTAGAAGGTGTAGTTGTTGTAACTGTAGTACAAAGTGATTTCTTAAATAGAAAAAGAACACCACGATATGAATATTCTTTAATTAAAATAAAATATATTGGAAGAGGTGATGCTAAAACATCAATCAAACAAATTGGTATAAATGCAGTAACTAAAAATAAAGTTCCTGGTTTATTACAGTTTATTCCAAGATACGATACAATTACTAAAGTAGGATCATACTAAAACATATAAAATGAAATTATTAGATATATTAAGAGAAGCAAATGAAAATATTACTGATATCATTGCTAATCTAACGCCAGAGCAACGTAAAGAATTATTTCAAAGAGGATCACTATTAATTCCTCAATCTCAAGATCCATCTCGTCCATCAACTATATCTTCAAAAGTAGTTCGTTTACCTAAAGCAGAAGAAATACAAAGAAAATTAATTAATGATAAAAAAGAATTTGAAGCATATCAATACCATCCTGATGAAGATATTAAAAAAATAGCTAAAGAAATAAATAAACTATATAATCAATTATATGGTACTATAAAAGCTCTAGATAAAACATTAGAATTAAAAAAACTAGGTAAATTATAATGCAACAATTCCGTAAACCAACACCAAAAAATCAAGCAGAAATAGTACAAGATACTATTAATCCTTACTATCAGGGTAAACCAGTTAGTCAAAATGTATTTACTCATCGTGATAATAGAGCATTAAATACTACTCGTAAAACGGATAATGTAAAGGATATTACTGTTGGTTTAGAAGATATTGATTATGCTATTAAATATTATTTTGAAACTGCTATTTTACCTACTGTAGTACAAGATGGTAATGTAATTAATGTTCCTGTGATGTATGGTTCTCCTGAGCGTTGGAAATCAGTACAACAAGATGGTTATTATAGAGATACTAATGGTAAATTAGTAATTCCTCTTATAATGTTTAAACGTAATGGGATTGAAAAAAATAGAAATTTAGGTAATAAAATAGATGGTAACTTAGCATCTTTATTTCAAGTATTTGAAAGTAGATATAATCAAAGAAACCAATATGATAAGTTTTCTATATTAACAAATAGAATACCATCAAAACAATATTATGTTTCTGTAGTACCTGATTATGTTACTATAACATATGAGTGTGTTATATTTACAAATTTTGTAGAACAAAATAATAATATAATTGAAGCAATTGAATTTGCAGCTGATTCATATTGGGGAGATAAAAATAGATGGCAATTTAGAACTATGATTGATAATTTTGCTACAACAAATATTATTAACACTGGTGAAGATAGAGTAGCAACTACTAATATTACTTTAAAAGTAAATGGATACTTAATTGCTAATAGCATTAATCAACACCTATCAGATACTAATATGCATTATTCTCCATCTAGAATAACATTTACATTTGAAACATCAGAAACTGCTGAAACATTTTCACCCACTGGTAAAGCTACTCCTGTACCTAAAACAGCAATGGGAGCTATATCCGCTGTTGATTCTTATAATGTGAACGTAACAAATGCAACTGTAGCTTTAAATACTGATTTAGCTTCATACTTAGGAACAAGCATAACAAAATACGCTGTTACTATTACATCAAATACAGCTGTATTTAATGGATCTTTCTTAACAGCACCATCACCATTACCCGCAACGTCAGCTGCTAACTTTAATTTCTTTGTTAATGGCCAGTATGTAGATGCAAATGCTATAACATCATTTGTTGATAATGGAAACGGAACTTGTACTTTAACTGTAAATACTACTAACTTAGAATATTCACTTGAATCAACAGATCAAATAATAGCCGTAGGTAAATTCGCTTAAAATGGCACGATTAAAATTAAAACAAGTATTATCTAATTTATCATATAATGCTACTACTAATCAATTAACTCTTAGTGGTAGTTCAGACCCATCATTTATAATCTCAGGCTCAGTTTATGTAGCATCAACACCAACAATAACAGGTTCTGTTACAATTCAAAACGTAGATACATTCGGTGATAGTGGCAGCTTCTATACGTTAGACCTAGGAAATAATTCATTTTAATATTTATATTCAACACTGTTGACGTTGTAATATAAAATATGCCAAAGATTATTCCAAATTATACAACAATTCCTGGACAGGGATTTACTATTTTAGATTTAGATTTAGGAGAAATAGCACTTAACGTTAGTGATGGTAATCTATATCTTAAAAAAGAAACAGCAGGAGTACCAAGTGTTGTTATACTAGCAGGTCCTGGAAATGTTGCTGTTAGTTCATCATATGCTTTAACATCATCATATGCTAATTATGCTGCTGTAGCATTAAATGCTACTAATTCTCTTAATACTTTATTTGGTATATTTTCACTTCATTCGTATTACTCTCAATTAGCAAGAACAGCATCGTTTGCATATAAAGCAGATTATTCTGATTTTGCATTAAAGGCTTTAACAGCTACTAATGCTTCAACAGCATCTTTACCTATACGAGGTATAATAACAGCATCAGCTGCTGGTTCTACAATTACATTTACTAAAGGCGATAGCAGTACTTTTAACGTTAGCGTAACAACAGCAACTGCTCAAACAGCATCATATGTTACTTCATCTAACGTTGATGGTCCTTATGGTAAAAATAGTATACTAACAGCATCATACGCTCTAACAGCATCATTACCGCTTCGAGGTTTAATAACAGCATCCGCTGTCGGCTCTACAATCACGTTTACTAAAGGTGATAGTAGTACTTTTAATGTTACTATAACAACAGCAACTGCCGAGACTGCATCATATGTATCTTCTTCTAATGTTGATGGTCCTTATGGAAAAAATAGTATATTAAGTGCGTCGTATGCTGTAACAGCATCTTATGTTTTAAATGCAATAAGCGCCTCGTATGCTCTTAGTGCCTCACAAGCATTTAGTTCATCATATGCGTTTAGTGCATCACAAGCAGTTAGCTCATCATACGCACTTAGTGCATCGTTTACTTCAACAGCAAGCTATTCCCTATCATCATTATCAGCATCATATGCTAGTACTGCTTCTAATATAGAAGGAGGTGCTACAAATTATATTACACTATGGAGAACCAATACTGCTTTAACAAGCAGTGTAATGTATCAAAGTAGTAGTAATATTACTATAGGTGGTGGAGCTATTTTACCTTCAGCTAGGTTAGAAGTAAAAGGAGCAGGCTCTACATCAGCTACTGCTGCTTTAAACGTTATAAATGCTTCATCAACAGATTTATTATACTTAAGAAATGATGGTTTTGTAGGTATAGGAACAGCATCTGCTGCTTCTACTGAAAATATGTTCATTAAAAAACAGTGGACTATATTTGATCAAGGAGTTGATCTTACAAATTATACTATAGTTGATATATCAAATACAACTAGTGTTTTAAGATTAGGAGTTGAAACTAATTCTGGAGGAGGTATAGCAACAAATTCTACAGCTTATGCTGGTATAATTGGTACTACAAAAAATATTCCATTACAGTTTATTACTAGCGGCAGTGTAAAAACTACTATAACATCAACAGGTAATTTTGGAATAGGTATTACATCACCGTTATATACTTTAGATGTATCAGGCAGTGCTCGTATTACTAGCTCAGTATTCTTACCAGGATTAATTAATACTAGTCAATCTCATCTTATAAGCTATAATTCAAGTTCAGGACAACTTTATTATTTAGGAACCGGTTCGTTTACAGCTAGTTGGGCTAATAATACTATTAGTGCTTCTAATGCACAAACAGCAAGTTATATTCTTAACGCTGTATCTGCATCGTTTGCTTCTACAGCTTCATACGTGTTAAATGCAGTCAGCGCATCATTTGCATCAACTGCTTCGTTATCTCAGAATGCATTAACAGCGTCATTTATAACAGCTTCTAATGTTTGGGGCCCGTTTGGCTCAAACAGTATTATCAGTTCATCGTTTGCATCAACGGCTTCATATGTTCTTAACGCTGTGTCTGCATCATTTGCAGCAACAGCATCATCCGCAGATAATTTTCTAGTTAGAGGCACACTTACTGCACAAACTATTATAGCACAAGTAATAACTTCATCAACTGACTTTGTTACTGGTTCAACTCGTTTCGGTACTCAACTCACTAATACACATCAATTTACCGGCAGCGTAAGTATAACTGGTAGTTTAACTGTTACTGGAGCTGGAATTACAGGATCGCTGTTTGGAACAGCAAGTTGGGCAGTGAGCGCATCACAAGCACTTACAGCTTCATATGTGTTAAATGCTGTATCATCATCCTATGCACTAAGTGCATCACAAGCTCAAAATGCAACTACAGCATCATACGTGTTAAATGCTGTTTCAGCATCATTCGCTAGTACAGCATCGTTTGTTCAAAATGCTATATCTGCTTCGTTTGCTTCTACTGCTTCATATGTGTTAAATGCAGTTAGTGCATCATTTGCATCTACTGCTTCATTCGTTCAAAATGCAGTTAGTGCATCATTCGCATCAACAGCATCCTTAGCTCAAAATGCTTTAACAGCATCATTTGTAACAGCGTCTAATGTTTGGGGCCCATTCGGATCAAATAGTATTATTAGCTCATCGTTTGCTAGTACAGCATCCTTAGCTCAAAATGCAGTTAGTACTTCATTCGCCGCAACAGCATCATCCGCAGATAACTTTACAGTACGTGGTACACTTACTGCTCAAACAATAGTAACTCAAGTTATAACTTCAAGTACTGATTTTGTAACTGGTTCATCTCGATTCGGTACATTATTAACAAATACACATCAATTTACAGGTAGTGTAAGTATAACAGGAAGTTTAAATGTAGTAGGAGCTGGAATTACAGGTTCATTGTTTGGAACATCATCGTGGGCTAACAATGCAATAAGTTCATCTTATGCATTATCAGCATCACAAGCACAAAACGCAGTTAGTGCATCTTATGTATTAAACGCTGTAAGTGCTTCATTTGCTAGTACAGCATCCTATGTACTTAATGCAGTTAGTGCTTCATTTGCTAGTACAGCATCGTTCGTTCAGAATGCCGTTTCAGCATCGTTTGCTTCTACGGCTTCATTAGCTATAAATGCTCTAACAGCATCTTTTGTTACTGCTTCTAATATATTTGGCCCATTTGGTTCAAATAGTGTTATTAGTTCATCATTTGCTTCAACTGCTTCATTCGTCCAAAATGCCATTTCAGCATCATTTGCTGCAACAGCATCTTCAGCTGATAATTTTACAGTACGTGGTACTCTTACTGCACAAACTATTGTGACACAAGTAATAACATCTTCAACGGATTTTGTAACAGGTTCATCACGTTTTGGAACATTACTTAGTAATACACATCAATTCACGGGCAGTGTTTCAATTACAGGTTCGTTAAATGTTACTGGAGCCGGTATAACAGGATCATTATTTGGAACATCATCATGGGCGGTTAGTGCATCACAAGCAGTAACAGCTAGTTATGTACTCAATGCCGTATCTGCATCATTTGCTAGTACAGCATCGTTTGTTCAAAACGCAGTTAGTGCTTCGTTTGCATCAACTGCTTCATTCGTTCAAAACGCAGTTAGTGCATCATTTGCTAGTACAGCATCATATATAACAGCATCTGGTGTATTCGGCCCATTCGGATCAAACAGTGTAATAAGCGCCTCACACGCAGTAACAGCAGCGTTTGCTGCTAATTCTAGCGGCGTGAGTGGCGGTGCTGCAAACTATATCACGATGTGGACTAGTGCTACAGCATTAAGCAGCAGCACAATATATCAAAGTACTGGTAATATTGGTATTGGTACTATAACACCTAATGCTAAACTTGATGTTAATGGCAATGCAATTATCACCGGTTCATTAACAGTAGCGCCAAACAGTAATATAGAATTTCAAGTTCAAACTGCAGGTGTTAAAATAGGTAACGTAATTACTGATGCTCATACAATAACAGGTAGTGTAAATGTAAGTGGCAGTGTAACTGCAACTAACTTTACTGGTTCTTTATTTGGTACATCATCGTGGGCAGTAAATGCATTACAAGCATCAACAGCCAGTTATATACTTAATGCTATTTCAGCATCGTTTGCATCAACAGCCTCATTTGTTCAGAACGCTGTTTCAGCATCATTTGCTAGTACAGCCTCATTCGTTCAAAACGCAGTTAGTGCTTCATTCGCTGCTATAGCATCATCTGCAGATAACTTTGCTGTAAGAAATACATTAACTGCTACTACTATAGTAGTACAAACTATAACATCATCAATTGATTTCGTAACAGGTTCTAGTCGTTTTGGAACATTACTTAGTAATACACACCAGTTTACTGGTTCAGTAAGTATGACGGGTAGTTTAACTGTTACTGGAGCTGGAATTACAGGATCATTGTTTGGTACATCATCGTGGGCAGTAAGTGCATCACAAGCATTAACAGCTAGTTATGTACTTAATGCTATTAGTGCTTCGTTTGTAGCAACCGCGTCATATATAACAGCATCAGGAGTATTTGGTCCATTTGGTTCAAACAGTGTTATTAGTGCTTCACACGCAGTAACAGCAGCGTTTGCTGCTAATTCTAGTGGTATAAGCGGTGGGGCTGCAAACTATATTACAATGTGGACTGGGGCTACTACATTAAGCAGTAGTGTAATATATCAAAGTGCTGGTAATATAGGAATTAATACTATTTCTCCTAATGCTAAACTTGACATTAATGGTAGTACTATTATTACAGGATCTTTAATTGTTAGTTCTTCTGCTGTAAGACTTACTGTTAGTGGTTCTCAAGCTTTATTTAATCTTACTGGTACTACTCCTTCAATAGTAATATCAGGAAGTGGTTATACATTTGCTGCAAGAATTGGTTCAACATCTAATAATCAATATTCTTGGCTTACTAATATATACTATGATGGAGCTAATTTCCAAAAAGATGATACTTCTCGTAGTGGTTGGAGAATGAATCAAGTAGCAGAAACTACTGATACTACTAGTTCAATGGAGTTTAATTATTTCCCTATTGGAACTACTATTTCTGTTCAACCTTTAGTAATAAAAAGAAATAGTTTATTAATAAATAACCAAATTACACCTGTTAATACGGGTTCTGTATCTTTTGTAAATTATGCTTTTGCAAACCAAACTGGATCTGGTTTTTATGGTAGTGGTTCTAATTTAGATAGTGTTAAACTAGCATTCAATAGATCTGATGAATTTGAATTCTCTTCAAGCGGCATGTTTAGAGCAGCCGATGATATAGTTGGTTTCTACTCATTCTCAGACCGCAATCTAAAATACGATGTAAGACAAGTATGTGGTAGTGTAGCGCTTGATCAAGTACAACAATTACAAGGTGTATATTATAAATGGGTAGGAGATCAAGGTAGTAGAGCAAATAGAGAAGAAATAGGTTTAATAGCACAAGATGTAGAAAAAATAATACCTCAACTTGTACGTGAACAAGAACGTTTAGGTCAAGGTACATTTAAAACAGTCGATTATGATCATTTAACTGCGTTATTAATTGAAGCAATTAAAGAACAACAAAAACAAATCGACGAATTAAAATCTAGACTAGATGCCTTTACCAAGTAATGGACCAATATCGTTTGGAGATATAAATGAAGAAGCTCATCTAACAAGAAATACAGCTAATACTATATTAGCAGGTGGAAGTACTCCCCAAGTCGGTTCATTAGTAAAGTTATATGAAGCTACTGTTAATCAAAGTGCACCTCACGCGTTATCTGAGTTTAGAGGAGTATATTATGATGCTGTTAGTACTACTTTAGAAGTTAAGTATGAAACAAACTATTTTTACGCTAATATATATGATTATATAAATTCAACAACAATAACAATATCTGCTGCTTCGCTAAATGTAATTGGTTATGATGATGGCTCCTGCTCATCTCTTTCAGGAGAATCAGATACAAGTTCAAATGCTTTAGTAATAAATGGTGGTTCATTAAATGCTAATCAACCTGGTAATTATGGAATGACTTGTAATACAACTTATTATAAATTTTCTGGTAATTTAGTAATAAACGGGACTAGTAGATATGATGGAGAACAATTCTATATAGGATCAACCTATGTTACTCTATCATTTCCGCAGTCTTGTACTCCCTATTTCTGTTAATATATTTATTGCTGCCTATATAGGCCTTAGAACACCATAGATATGGCTCAACAAATACTTAAGCTACGTCGCAGTAGCATACCCGGGAAAGTTCCTAGTACTTCTTCTTTAGATTATGGAGAAATAGCGCTTAACACGTATGACGGTATAGCATACATGAAGCGATCTGGCTCTAATGGAGATGAAATAATTGCTATAGGCGTTGGAACATCAGGTAGCTTTACTGGTTCGTTTTTTGGTACTTCAAGTTGGGCCTACAATGCAATATCTGCTGCTTACGCAGCAACCGCATCATCAGCTGATAATTTTACTGTTAGAGGTACACTTACCGCACAAACAATAGTAGTACAAGTTATTACTTCATCACAAGAATTAATAACTGGTTCTCTTATTGTTAATGGTCCTTTAACTGTTAATGGTGGAATAACAGGTTCATTACAAGGTACATCAAGTTGGGCTAATAATGCTGTACAAGCAATAAATGCTGCTACTGCCTCTAATATATTAGGTGGTACTGCAACATATATACCTTTCTTTAAAACTAATACTACATTAGGCAATAGCACAATGTATCAGATTAGTAATAGTTTTAGCACAACAAGCATTGCTATTAATGAAACTAATATCACTTCAGCTAATCCTGAAGCATTATATGTGTTTCAGACACATCCAACATCAATAAATGTATTAACAGGTAAAGGTAACTTAAATAACTATTTACAAAATAATATACAAAACACCAATCAAGGAGTTAGTGCTTCATCTGATGTAGTTGCCACTGCAAATAACGGTAATGAAGATACCAACTACATTGATATGGGTATTAATAGCCAAAACTATAGTGCTGGTTTTATTGGTGAAGCTAATGATGCTTATTTATATTCAATAGCAAATAATTTACATATTGGTAATGCTAATGATAATGGTACTCATGTTGGTTTCTTTGTTGGAGGAACTGATGTAGAAGCATATAATAAATTACAATTAAGTCCCAACAACCAGCATAAAATGTCTGGTTCATTAGATATAAGCGGTAGTTTAACTATTAATAATGGTATTACTGGATCTTTATTTGGAACTGCGAGTTGGGCTATAAATGCTTTAACAGCTTCCTATGCTGCAAACGTACCTGCAACAGCATCATATGCATTACAAGCATTAAGTGCATCATTTGCATCAACAGCTTCCTATGCTGCAAACGTACCTGCAACAGCATCATATGCATTACAAGCATTAAGTGCATCAAACGCATTAACAGCATCTTATGCTTTAAATGCTCAAGGATCAGGATTCCCATATACTGGATCTGCAATAATAACTGGTAGTTTAATAGTAACTGGTTCTGTAAATGCAAGTTTAGGCTTTACTGGATCGTTATTTGGCACTGCATCATGGGCTGTTAGTGCATCACAAGCATTAACTGCTAGTTATGTGTTAAATGCAGTATCTGCTTCGTTTGCTACATCAGCATCTAGAGCAGTAACAGCATCACTTGCTACAACAGCATCATATGTACTAAATGCTGTTAGTGCATCGTTTGCTACCACTGCTAGCTATGTACTTAACGCTGTTAGTGCATCGTTCGCTACTACATCTTCATATGTACTAAATGCTATTAGTGCATCGTTTGCTTCTACTGCTTCATCTGTCAACCAGCTTAACCAAGCAGTAGTAATATCAGGATCATTAACAGTAACTGGAAGTTCAGGTACAACACTACTTGTTTCAAACGCTGACACTTTAACGTTTACTGGCTCTATATTCACAAGCGGTTCTATTGTATCAACAGGTAGTTTAAGTATAACTAGTATAACTAGTTCATTATTTGGAACAGCATCATGGGCAAATAATGCTATATCAGCATCATATGCATTATCTGCTTCGCAAGCACAAAATGCTGTAACTGCCTCTTATATACTCAATGCTGTTAGTGCCTCATTCGCTGCTACAGCATCATCAGCAGACAACTTTACAGTTAGAAATACACTTACTGCTCAAACTATAGTAGTACAAACCATCACTTCATCAGTTGATTTTGTTACTGGTTCTACTCGTTTTGGTACTTTACTATCAAATACACATCAATTTACTGGATCAGTAAGTATAACAGGTAGTTTAAATGTAGTTGGAGCTGGAATAACAAGTTCATTATTTGGAACTGCTAGTTGGGCTAATAATGCTATAAGTTCATCATATGCTGTAAGTGCATCACAAGCTCAAAATGCTGTAACAGCATCTTACGCATTAACAGCTTCTTATGCTTCTAACGTACCTGCTACTTCATCATATGCTTTACAAGCATTAAGTGCATCGTATGCCAATAATGCAGTAACAGCATCTTATGTATTAAATACAGTTAGTGCTTCGTATGCTTCAACTTCATCTTTACCTTTAGAAGGTATAGTAACCGCTTCGGTTGCCGGTTCAACAATAACATTCACTAAAGGTAATAGCAGTACTTTTAATGTTACTATAGCAACAGCTACTGCTGAAACGGCATCATATGTTACTTCATCTAATGTTGATGGTCCTTATGGAAAAAATAGCATATTAAGCGCTTCGTATGCTGTCACGGCATCATATACTGTATCTGCTTCATATGCTACTAGTGCATCACAAGCATATAATGCTACTACAGCATCATATGTACTAAATGCAATAAGTGCATCTTATGCTACTAGTGCTTCTTACGCTGTATCTGCATCACAAGCTCAAAATGCAACAACTGCAAGCTATACATTAAACGCAGTTAGTGCATCATATGCTCAAACAGCATCTTATGCTACAAACATTACAATATCAGGATCAATCACTGGAGTTGATTATATTAATTTTGATACTACAGCTTCATTTGCTGCTGCTGTTGGTAGATTAGGATATGACAATGGTGAAGGTACTTTAACTTTAGGACTACAAGGCGGAAATGTTACTTTAAAAATTGGAAATGATTTATACCAATACGTCTATAATAATACAACATCATCATTAACATTAGGTCAAGTAGTTTACATTTCAGGATCGCAAGGTAATAGAATAGCAGTTAAACTAGCTTCTGCAACTGCAGAACAAGGTTCAGCAAATACATTAGGATTTGTAGCTGAAACTATTGCTGCTGGTGCTGAAGGTTGGGTAATGACTGAAGGTACTTTAAGAAAATTAAATACTACTGGATTAATAGGAGGACAATTAATATACTTAGATGTTATACCTGGTGCTTATACTCAAACACCTCCTGTAGCTCCTGCTCACGGAGTAAGATTAGGATACGCTGAAAGAATAAGTGCTACTGTAGGATCTATCTATGTAAAAATAGATAATGGATATGAATTAGGAGAATTACATAATGTAGTTGATTCTACTACAACGTCTTCATTTGGGGATTTACTTGTTATAAGTGGTAGTGTTTGGATAAATTCAAAACAACTAACTGGATCTTACGGATTAACAGGTTCGTTAAGTGCTACATCATTTACTGGTAGTTTATTTGGAACATCAAGCTGGGCGAACAATGTAATTAGTGCTTCTTATGTTTCAAATGCTGGTTTATTAAATGGAACTTCATCTGCTGTTTTTGCTACTACTGGTTCAAATAATTTTATAGGAATTGAAAATATAACAGGTAGTTTAAACGTATCAGGTTCTCAATCGTTTATAGGAACTTCTATTAGTGTAGGAAACCAAATAGTTACTGGTAGTTTAATTACTAGTGGCTCTAACACATTAATAGGAAATACTAGTCTTACTGGATCTGTAAATATATCTGGTTCTACAACACAAGTTGGAAATAATAATTTACTTGGTAGTACTACTTTATCAGGTAGTGTTGTTGTGTCTGGATCTCTTAATGCTTCTGCTAATCTTACATTACAAGGTCATTTAAGATTAGATCCAGGACAAGATCCAGGCAATAATAACTTCACAGCATCTTACTTGTTTACGTCTGCTTCTAATACAAATACTGGCTATGATTTATATTATCGTCAAGATGGTAACTTAATCAAGTTCAAATGGTTAGAAGGTGGGTTAAGTTCAGGTATATTATATGGAGGAACAATTTCTTATAGCGGCAGTGTAATATATGTTAAAAAAGGTACAGGCATCATTAATAACATGAATGCTACTACCAGTTCAGAAATTAACCCAATTCTTACATATGTTAGTTGGAATGATTATACCTCGTCTGCTCAATATATTACATCATCTCAAATTACTTATCTATATGTTAATCCATCAGGAAGTATAGTTCAACAAACTTCTTACTTTGATCAAACACAGTATGAACAAGCTCTGCCTTTAGGATTAGTTGTTCATCCAAACTATACTACTATTACTTCACAAGAAAGTAGCGTTCAAACTACATATGATAGTGATACTCAACAAAATGATTTTATTAGAGCATTTGGTCCTATAAAAGTAAATGGATTTACTCCTTCTGGTCAAACTGGTTCTTTAAGAATTAATATTGGAAGCGGTACTGCATTTACTTTAGGAGGATTTTACAGTCAAAATCAAAACAGTCCTTCACACTATACAGCGACTGCTGCAACTACTGCTTCTCTAGCTAGAGCTTACAGAACAGGCTCAGGAGTATACTTAGACAGTAATAATAATGCTTATTATACTGTTATTGATCCTTCAAAGTATGATAATGGAAATGGATTATCAAACGTAGCTGGAACTAATGCTACTATACAACGTATATTCTATAATCCTGTAGATAAACGAGCAGTAGTTTATTATGGTCAGAACACATATAGCTCATTAGCAAACGCATTAACTGCTTTACCATCAGATAGTTTCACAGAAGGAGAATTTACAGCTAAAGCATTACTTTTTGTTGGTTATATAATAGTACAAGGTAATGCTAGTGATCTATCCAATACCGGTCAAGCACTTTTCATTCAAGCAGGTGTATTCCGAAATACAGCTGGTGGTTCTTCTGGTGGAGGAGCTATAGCCCAATCATTAGACGATTTATCAGATGTAACTATTACTACCCCAACAAATGGACAAGCACTAATATATCAAGGTGGTGTATGGGTAAATGGTACACCTCTAAATGCAACTTCTGCTTCATTTGCTACATCTGCTTCTCAAGCACAAAATGCTGTGACAGCATCATATATAATAAACGCGGTTAGTGCATCATATACTTTATCCGCTTCAAATGCTCAAACAGCATCTTATGTTTTAAACGCTATCAGTTCTTCATTCGCTACTAGCGCATCGTATGCATTATCAGCTTCACAAGCCCAAAATGCGGTATCTGCTAGCTATGTACTAAATGCTATTAGTGCATCATTCGCTACTAGTGCATCATACGCATTATCAGCATCACAAGCACAAAACACAGTAACAGCTAGCTATATATTAAACGCTGTTAGTGCATCATATGCCGCTACCGCTTCATCAGCAGACAATTTCTTAGTAAGAAGTACATTAACTGCTCAAACATTAATAGTTCAAACTATTACTTCAAGCACTGACTTTGTAACTGGTTCATCTCGTTTTGGTACACTGTTTAGTAATACTCATCAGTTCACAGGCAGTGTAAGTATAACTGGATCATTAAACGTTGCTGGAGCCGGAATAACAGGATCATTGTTTGGAACGGCATCGTGGGCAAGTAATGCAACCACTGCAAGTTATATATTAAACGCAGTTAGTGCTTCGTTTGCTAGCACGGCTTCTAATGTGTTAGGAGGAGCTACTAATTATATTCCACTATGGAACGGAGCTACTACGTTGAGTAGCAGTGTAATATATCAGAGCAGTGGAAACGTTCTTATTGGTACTACAACAGATAATGGATACAAATTGAGTGTCCAAGGAGGAGATGTTACTATACAATCTGGTCGTACATTGGATTGGGGTTTTGGAAACATGCGTATAATAAATAGTACGTACGACATGGTGTTCCAAACCTACAATGGCGCATCTACTGCTGAAGCGATGCGTATAAAGGGATCTGGAAATGTAGGTATTGGTACTTCTGCTCCATCAGCAAAACTTCACGTATCTGGTTCTAATACTGACTCACTATTACTGTTAGCATCTCCCGGCGCTACGAGTGCTTTGTTTGTAAGTGGTAGTGGTAATGTAGGTATAGGTACTACGAGTCCTGCAGCTTTTGCTAATTATACAACTACAACGATTGATGGAACTTTAGGTTCTGTCATCCAGTTTCGACGTGCTACTGTTGACGGTTTGCAAATTGCAATAGACGCAAATAAGACTCAATTTCTTGAGCAACGCGCATTAAGAATGGCCTTCGGTACTAACAACACCGAAAGGATGAATATTTTAGCTAACGGTAATGTCCGTATTGCAGCAAATGCTACAGATTCAGGAGAGCTTTTTCAAGTTGATGGAACAGCAAGAGTAACGCAGGATGCTTATTTTGCAACGACATCAGGTGGCATATCCATTGGTTCAACCTCTACTGGTGGGGCAAAACTCAATATAGTAAATGGTGACTTTCAAATGTCGCCTACATATAAACTAACATTAGCATCAACTACCGGGCAAATATATTTAAGGGCAACTTCAGGTACAGGTGACTTGCAAATGTTCACCAACTTCACTGAACGTATGCGCATCACATCCGCTGGTGATGTCGGCATCGGCACCACATCCCCTAACGCAAGACTCGACGTAAGCGGCAGCACAATAATATCAGGTTCCTTCACAGTAGCTCCAAGCAATGCCATAGAACTACAGGTGACTAGCACAGGAACAAAAATAGGCAACGTTATAACAGATACTCACACCGTAACAGGTAGTTTAGGAGTGAGTGGTAGTGTAACTGCAACTAGCTTTACAGGTTCTCTATTCGGAACCTCATCTTGGGCAAGTAACGCCGTAAGTGCTTCGTTTGCTAGCACGGCTTCTAATGTATTAGGAGGAGCTACTAGTTATATTCCGTTATGGAACGAAGCTACTACGTTGAGTAGTAGTGTAATATATCAGAGTGGTAGTAACATAGGAATTGGAACTACAACTCCAGCAGAAAAATTAAGAGTTAATGGAACATTTTCAAGCAACGCTTTATGGACAGATAATACAACAATATCATATTGGGGAAATTATCCAACACCATACGGAGGTTTTACTTGGGATACTGGATATGCTACAATATACGCTATTGCAGGAAATATATTAAGATTGGGTTCTAACGGAGCTAGTCCTGATATGACTATAGATTTATCAGGAAATGTAGGAATAAATACTACTTTACCAACAGCTAGACTACACGTTTCTGGTTCAAGTGCAGACTCTTTATTGCTATTATCATCTCCTGGAGTTACAAACGCATTGTTTGTGAGTGGTAGTGGAAACGTTGGTATTGGAACAACTACTCCTGGAGATGCTTTGCAAATAACTAAATCAAATCCGTACATAATAATGACGGGCGATGATGCAAGTTATACGAATGCTGGTATACAAATGATTGCCAACGGTGCATCTAACCAAAGAGCTTTGGGAATATTTATGTTCCAATCTGTTGCAGGACATGAGTGGTTTATGGGTCAACCTTATGCAGGAGCAGATAGTTTTGTTATCAATCGAAGAGTAACAAGTACGCCATCATCGCAATCAAATCCGAAAGGTATTGGCGCGTCTACAGGAACAGTATTTATCGTAACCTCATCAGGTAGTGTTGGTATCGGCACTACGAATCCGCAAGGAAAATTACATGTTAATGGAGGAGATGTCTTTTTTGGAGATGAAACCAATGTAGCAACAAATATAAGATTAAGAAGAAATGGAGCTACTGTTGGCTCAATCGGTACATACAATTCACAACTTGAATTATGTGGTGGTAGTTCGATTGGAGCATCTCATATGGTTATTACCTCTACTGGTAATGTTGGTATTGGAATAAATGCTCCTACAGCAAAACTTCATGTTTCAGGCAGTACAACAACTAATTTATTAGTTGGGACTAATGACTTGTTTGTAAGTGCGAGTGGGAATATAGGAATAGGAGAAACAAACCCAACAAGTAAATTAGTAATAAAAGATCTTTCAACATCAGTATTTCAGGCTATAAATGCAGGAGTAGGTAGTACAGCAGGAATATCATTTCAAAACAACAGCGTTGAACAACTAATAGTTCGTTCAAGAGGTGATATAAGCCGCAGTACAATATATTCGCAAGTATGGGATTTTGAATTAGGAACTAATGCTGATAAAAATTTACTTTTATATACTAATGGTCAAGAGCGCGTAAGAATAAATAATGGAGGAAATGTCGGCATCGGCACCACCACCCCCAACGCCAAACTCGACGTTAACGGCAACGCAATAGTGACCGGTTCTCTTACCGTCACCGGTACAATCACTGCTCAAACGCTAGTAGTACAAACTATTACTTCATCAATAGACTTCGTAACAGGTTCGTCTCGCTTCGGTACTCTACAAAGCAACACACATCAATTTACAGGTAGCGTAAGCATAACTGGATCATTAAATGTAACTGGAGCTGGAATTACCGGATCGTTGTTTGGAACTGCATCGTGGGCAAGTAATGCAATAACTGCATCTAATGCATTAACTGCATCGTTTGTACAGAATGCAGTCAGTTCTTCTTTTGCTACTAGCACTGCTGCTGTAGCAGGTACAACAAACTATATAAGCAAGTTTACTAGTAACACTGCAATTGGCAATTCACAGATATTTGACGATGGAAATAGTGTTGGCATAGGCACAGCAAGTCCTACAGCCAAGCTTGAAATTTCTAATACGTCTGCTAATATATTATATTTATATTCTACTTCTACTACTGGTACAACAAATAATTCAAGTTTTAGAATTGGCTCGTACGATGGCACGCAAGTATCCGTTGGTACGTATCTTACTGAACTAGCTAGTAGTTGGAATAGCTCTAATTTTGCTGGTGGGAATTTTCCTAATTCAAGTGTTTTACTTGGATCAAAAGCTAATGGTTTAGGAATTGGTGCAAGTTCAGCAACAGGAAATATACGTTTCTTCACGGGCGGTGAAACAGGAGGTAATGAACGTATGCGCATCACTTCTGGTGGTAATATCGGCATCGGTACTACTACCCCCAACGCTAAACTCGACGTAAGTGGGAGCGCAATCATCACCGGCTCACTCACCGTCACCCAAGGCATCACCGGCTCACTCTTCGGCACCGCATCATGGGCAAACAATACAACAAGCGCATCATACGCCGCCACAGCATCATACTCAAATAACTTCACAGTTGCAAACCAACTCATAATAGATTCTACACTCACTGATTATACTACAGTAGCATCATCAATAGTAGGATCGAATAACTTATTCACTCAAGCAACTGGCTCATACACATCAGCATTCTTCAAATACACTGCTACTACAGGTAGCAACAGCAGAGCTGGTGAAGTAGTAGCAGTATGGAACGGCACAACAGTACAATACTACGATAATTCAACTGTAGATATAGGTAATACAACAGCAGTAACATCATCTGTTTCTATTGTAGGCGGTGATGTACAGTTTAATATGCAAACCAATACTTCAGGATGGAGAATAAAATCATTAGCAACGTTCATGTAAAAAATAAAATAATATGTTTAAAGTAGAAATGCAATTTATTCCAGGAAACAGTCAGATGTGGGTCCTCAAACTAAATCCAGACGATCCCATTTACGAATACGACAACGAAGCTGAAGCACAAGCTAAAGCAGAAGAACTTCAAGCAGCAGACTCAACAGGCAGGTTGTATCGTGTATCGACTGTTATGGCTGTTTAATATTTATTGTAAACCCCCTTCCTAGGGAGAGTGAACTAGGAAACAAGTATAATGCCAAATGAATTTGTCGCAAGGAACGGCATAATTGCCCTCAATAACTCAATAATTACCGGTTCACTTACTGTCACTCAAGGTGTAACAGCATCGCTGTTCGGTACATCATCGTGGGCAACTAACGCATTAACTTCATCTTATATATTAAGCGCTGTAAGCGCTTCGTTCGCTAGTACTGCTTCTAATGTATTAGGAGGAGCTAGTAGTTATGTTCCACTTTGGAATACTGCTACTAGTTTGAGTAGTAGTGTGATATATCAGAGTAGTGGAAATGTTGGTATTGGTACTACGAGTCCAAGCTCAAAATTGCACGTCTATAATTTATCCGCTGCTAATGATGTCAGCACTACTATATTAGTAATTGAAGCAGGGACAGACGCGACGTTGGGCCCTCTTTCTTTTATTACAAATTTAAGGCCAAGCACAACAGCATCAAATCGAAGAGTCGAAATATATGCAGGGGATAATGGAAACTACCGAAATGTTACATTCCCTTATGCAAATATTGGCATCGGCACCACTACCCCTAACGCCAAACTCGACGTCAACGGCAACGCAATTGTTACAGGATCTCTTACTGTTACTGGCACTATTACTGCGCAGACGCTAGTAGTACAGACAGTAACTTCTTCTGTTAGTTTCGTAACAGGATCTAGCAGATTTGGTAGTTCGTTAAGCAATACTCACGATTTCACGGGATCTGTTGGTGTGACTGGTAGTTTGACAGTAACTGGTGATATATCTTCGACAGGAAATTTTAAATCTCCAACTACTACTTACTATTTCAATCCAAATACTGGATTATTTAACATTACTAACGGATATATATCGGGATTATACAGCCCAGGAAGTGTTTTAAGAGCATCTTTCTCTGATACCGCCACTGTTTTTAGCGGAAATGTAAATTTCGCCGGATCAGGTATATGGAATTCTTCAGGAAATGTTGGTATAGGTACCACTTCCCCTACAGCTAGACTTCACGTTTCTGGTTCAAACAGCGATTCACTGTTACTAGTAGCATCACCTGGTGCTACGAGTGCTCTGTTTGTGAGCGGAAGTGGAAACGTAGGGATTGGCACTGTAAGTCCCACAGCACCGCTTACGTTTGGTAAATCTGTTTACGCTGCCCCAACAAGCGAAGACTTTTTCAGAATTAAATTTGAGGATGTAGGTGGAATTGCTAATGATGTAGGCATAGGAATGCCAGCGACTGGCGCAATCGGTTTTAATATTACTGACGTTTCCGGATATTACGCATTCTATAAAGGTCCAACGGCAACGGAATTAGTAAGAATTACAAATGCCGGGAATGTTGGTATTGGTACCACTTCCCCATCCGCCCGCCTTCACGTCTCAGGAAGTACTACAGCTAATCTATTAGTTGGTACTAGCGATTTATTTGTGAGTGCGAGTGGAAATGTAGGTATTGGAACTACAAGTCCAACTGAAAAACTAACAATCAGAGGGAATGGAGCTAAGATGTTAATAGAAGCAGCATCCGATCCATCCGGGTATTATACTTACTTACAATCTAATTACGATGCTGTAAATCCATTTGTATTAGTTAGTCAAGGATTCGATATACTCGGATCAAGAACAGCTACATCTCCTGTAGGAACTAGAGCTACTTATCTAAACAGTTACTATGATATTTCTTTAAATACAGGAGGAGCCACAGCTTCTTTAGCCACTTCTAAATTGTATATTTCAGCTAGTGGTAACGTAGGTATAGGAACCACTTCTCCCAACGCTAAACTAGATGTAAGCGGTAGCGCTATAGTATCAGGATCATTCACTGTAGCTCCTAGCAACGCTGTAGAACTGCAAGTAACGAGTACAGGTACTAAAATAGGAAATATAATAATAGACGCTCACACTGTTACTGGTAGTTTAAGTGTAAGTGGTAGTACAGTAGTAGTAGGATCTTTAACAATAGGTACATCATCACTAGGATCTACTGAAAATACTTTAGTTGTAGGACCATCCCCTGCAGGAGGAACTGGAGAAGGTGGACAAATACTACTTCAAGCAACAGGAGGTACGTATACCTCAGCATCAATGCTTGATAATTATCAAAATAGATTCAGAATACTAAGAGGTACAAATGCTGTTAGTGATGCAGAATATTTTAATGTTAGTTTACATTCTGGTCAGCTTGGATTTAGCAGATATACCGGATCAGGAGCATTTCCTGGAACAGCTGTGGCAAACTTGGCTGTAGATAGCGGTGGTAATGTAATTACAGTAGCTACTGGAGGTGGTGGAGGTAGTGTAACTATAAACAACAACACAGACAACTATCTTATATCAGCAACAGGTACGGCTAATACTTTAAACGGAGAAGCCAATTTACAATTTAATGGTACTGCATTATCAGTAACAGGATCATTTACTGTTATCACAGGCAGTTCAATAGAATTCCAAGTTACTAATACTGGTGTTATAATAGGTAATACAACAACAGATACTCACACTATTATAGGAGACGTGACAATAACAGGAAGTATAATAGGAGCCGAACCAATACCTGCTGGAGCTAAATTATATTTATTTTATAATTACTAATATATTTATATATAAATACAAAATAATATGCCACAAAACACATCTCCTATTTTTGCACAAACTCCTATTCTAGCACAAACGTATATTACTGGTTCATATACAGATAGAACAGGAGCAACTTCGGGATTGTACACTCTTGTAACTGCTGGTTCTAGCGGTTCTAAAGTAACTCAAATTGGAGTTAAATTTACAGGAAATACAGTTACAGGCTCTTTATTAGTATTTGTTACTAATACGGCAGGAGCAAGTCCTAGGTTATACGATGAAGTCCCTGTTACTGCTTTAACTGTTAGTACAACTAGCGGCTCCTACAGAAACGTAAACACATATACCGATTTTCAAATAAACGCAGGACAACTAATACAAGTTGGACTAACTGCTATTTCTTCAAGTGTGTCATGCAGTGTGTTTGCTTCACAAGGTAATTTTTAATTTATATGTTTTTACCTTTTCAACGGAATAGTAGCAGTTTTTCAGACAGGTTATATCCTAGAACTGATACAAGTAAGGTTGGCATTATATATACAGTTGAACCATCCGAATACATTAGAACAGGACTACAAGTATATTTAGATGCCGCAAATTATCCTGGGACTGGGACTACTTGGTCGGATCTTAGTGGTAACGGTAGAAATTACACATTAGTGAATAGCCCAACGTACAATTCTGCTAATGGCGGTTCTTTGTTGTTTCAGACTAATCAATATTCTGACGGTCCTGCATCGAATAGTTTTAATATAGATCAAAATGTGACTATTGAATTAGTTTATAAATTAAATACATCTTCAGGTACACAATGGGGATTTTTTTTCGACACTTCGGCAGCAGATAGAGGAATTAGTACTCACTTAAATGAAGGAGGATCGACCATTTTTGATACTATGGGATACAATACTGGAAATGGAGATAGAATAAGCGTCGGAGCAGTATCTAATGGAACTATAACCCATTTGACATGTAGATATAGAAATAATACTACACCGCGTAAAAACATATTTAGAAATGGATCTTCAGTTGCGGACTCGGGGGCTAATACCCCTACAGCACTATCTCTTTCAAGTGGTGTAGCTCAAGTACCTGGTAACAAATATGGTATATATATTGATGCAAACATTTATTTATTTAGAGTATACAACATTGCGCTCACAGACGAACAAATACTATTTAATTTTAATGTTACAAAAACCAGATTTGGTTTATAATACAAATATATTATAGTATGGAAATAAATGAACATATTAATAAAAACTACATAATTTTTAGAGTAGAAGAGTTACAAAAAGTTGACTTTAGCGTTGTAAAAGAAACATCACAATACACAGTAAGAAAATCAGTCGATAAGTCAAAAACATTCATTAATTGGGATTCAGAAAAAGAACCTTGGTTTTTATACTTGTTGGAAACTAAAGAAGGGCCGTATACTCACGAAGAAATGCTTGATATACTGGCTACTGAGGAATGGACTAGTTCTTACATTAAGTCTCATTATATAAATAATGAGAACAATTTTAATGAATTTTGATTTTTTCTACATTCTTTATATATTTATATACACAAATAATAAAACAATATGGCAAAAACAATTTTAAAATTACAAGAATTCTTTCAACTCGACGTTGAAATAAACGGTTTTACTAACCCCGAAACCGGCGAAGTATTAGTTAAAGGATTACTCGCCGAAAAAATATCAGTACCAACTAAATATTGGTTATACGATTTAGCTAAAAAAGTAACTGCTGAAAAAGAAGCAGTAAATTCATTAAGAGAAGAACTTATTAAAAAGTATGGTACTACTGATGAGCAAGGCAACATTAGTATTCCTATTTATATCAACGAAGTAGTTGATGATGATACTAAAGAAGTTGTTTCTCGCGAAATAAATCTTGCGTATGTTGGTTTTCAAAATGATTTTAATTCATTGTTAAATGAAGAACGTGAATTAGAACATCATGCTTTTCAATTAGAAGACTTTGAAAATGTATCAACAGAAGTTAATTATGCTGTTTTATTTAAATTAATTCAAGCACCTAATGCTTAAAATAGTTGAAATAGCAAAAGCATGGATTGCTGCTGCTGACCCAACGCCTGAACAAAAATTAATAGCTGAGTATAGGGCAAGTGTATGTGATGGGTGTGATAAAAAATCTCACAATTCAACTATAGACTTATACTATTGTGGTGAATGTGGATGTCCTCTCTCTAAAAAATTGTTCAGTCCTAAACCAGGAAATGAAGCCTGCCCATTAGCTAAATGGAAAAAATAAAATAAAGTATATGGCACAATTAGCACAAGAAGAATTACAATCAATTAAAGATCTTCAAACACGTTATAATCAAACTGCATTTGAAATAGGCAGTCTTGAAATTCAATTATCAACATATAAAAAGTATGTTGTTTCTTTAGAAGAAGAAAAAGTAAATCTTCTTAAGGACATAACGTCTATTGAAGAAAAAGAAAAAGAATTAACGGACAAATTAGTAGAGAAATACGGAAATGTAACAATAGATCCTAATACAGGAGAAATTACATCCGTTTAATATTGTTTTGCGTTTTATGATTAGTTTTAAATATTTATTAGTAGGTCAATCCTATTAAATTTATTAAAAAACAATTATAAAATGGCAGAAAAAATCATTTCGCCTGGTGTGTTTCAAAACGAAACTGACCAGTCTCTAGTGCAGCGGGGTATTCAAGGAACAGCAACTGCACTTGTTGGCCCTACAGTATTAGGCCAGCCCTTTGTTCCTACTTATGTTACTTCATATAGTGAATATGTAGCTAAATTTGGTGAATCATTTAAAAGCGGTAGCTACTACTATGAATATTTTACATCATTAGCTGCTAAAGATTTCTTTCAAAACGGCGGTCAAACATTACTTGTAACTAGAATTGTTAGTGGTTCTGCTGGTCTTGGTACTTATTCACAAGCTACAGTTCCTGGAGTAGTTGATGCTTCTTCATTTGTAATTGAAACATTAGCTTGGGGTGATATCATGAATAATACTTCTAGTATATCAAGTGGTGCTTTAGCAAGCGGCAGTAACACTAACGTTCGCTGGGAAGTAACAAATGTAAGTACCGGTAGTGGTATATTTACTTTAGCTGTTCGCGCTGGTAATGATAATACAGCTCAACCTAATTATTTAGAAACATGGGCTAACTTATCATTAGACCCAGCATTACCTAACTTTATTTCTCGCGTTATAGGTGATATTAAGCCTGTATTCACAATTGATAGTGATGGTAATTATATAGTTGATACTACAGGTTCATATAGCAATGCTTCAAGATACATACGTGTTAAATCAGTAACTACACCTCAAGTAGATTCTATTGATAATAACGGTAACTATAAAGCAACTCAATATAGTGGTTCATTACCTGCATTAGGAAGTGGTTCTTATGGTGGTTCATTTGCAGGAGGTGTAGCTGCAACTACTACTGCTCAATTAATGAATGAAACTATTACAACAAGTAACATTCAAGGATTTTCAGCTAACGACTATATTACAGCATTCCGTATCTTAAATAACTCAGATGCTTATCAATTCAATGTATTGTTAGCTCCTGGTGTTGGTTTAAGTAATAGTGCGGTTTCAACTATGATTTCAACTGTTGAAGGTCGTGGTGATTCTATTGCTGTTGTAGATGCTGGTGTTTATGGTACTTCAATTGCATCCGCAAACGCAGCTGCTGCTGGCCAATCAAGTAATTATGCTGCTGCTTACTATCCTTGGGTTCAATTATACAGTTCAGCTTTAGGTAAATCTGTATGGACTCCTCCATCAACAATAGTAGGTGGTGTTTATGCCTTTAATGATCAAGTTGCTGCTAGTTGGTTTGCTCCTGCAGGTTTAAACCGCGGTGGTGTTCCTTCAGTATTACGTGCTGAAAAGAGATTATCTCAAGCAGATCGCGATTCATTATACTCAGCTAATGTTAACCCACTTGCTACATTCCCTGGTGAAGGTGTTGTAGTATATGGTCAGAAAACATTACAGAAAAAACAAACCGCCCTCGATCGTGTAAATGTTCGTCGTTTATTAATTGCATTAAAAGATTATATTGGTCAAGTATCAAACGGCTTAGTATTCGAACAAAATACTAATGTTACTCGTAACCGTTTCTTAGCTCAAGTAAATCCATATCTCGAATCAGTAGTACAACGTCAAGGTTTATATGCTTATAAGGTAGTAATGGATGATTCCAACAATACACCTGATGTAATAGACCGCAACCAATTAGTAGGTCAGATCTATATCCAACCAACTAAGACCGCTGAATTTATTATATTGAATTTCAATATTCAACCAACTGGCGCTACATTCCCTGCATAAGGGAATGTAGTTGCTAATATTTATTAACAGCAATTAAAATTAAATAACATGCCTGTACTAGACGCAAATGAAATTATGTTTACAGCGTTTGAACCTAAAGTTCAGAATCGCTTTATCATGTATATTGACGGTATTCCCGCATACTTGATTAAAGCTGCTTCTGCTCCTGGATTTGAAGCTGGTGAAATTATATTAGATCACATCAACGTTTACCGTAAAGTAAAAGGTAAAGTACGTTGGAATGATATGACTTTAAGTTTATATGATCCTGTAACTCCCTCTGGTGCTCAAGCTGTAATGGAATGGGCTCGTTTAGCACACGAATCAGTAACTGGTCGTGATGGCTATTCTGACTTCTATAAGAAAGACTTAACATTAGATATTTTAGGTCCTGTAGGTGATGTAGTAGGTGAGTGGATTGTTAAAGGTGCTTATTGTAAAACAGCAACTTTTGGTGAGTATGATTGGGCTAACGATGCTGCAATTAACTTATCCGTTACAATCGCTATGGATTACTGCGTATTGAACTTCTAGTTTCTCTATACTTCTTTCTTTTATAAAGGCGTCTGCTTTTGCAGACGCTTTTACTTTTCATATATTTATATATATCAAACAACAAAAAACGTTATATGGCTGAATTAAAAATTCCAACAGAAACAGTTACATTACCCTCTAAAGGTTTACTTTATCCCGCTACATCACCATTAGCAAAAGGTGAAATTGAAATGAAGTATATGACAGCTAAAGAAGAAGATATTCTTACTAATGCTAACTATATTAAAAATGGCACAGTAATAGACAAATTATTACAAGCACTTATTATAACACCAATCGACTATAATGAATTATTAGTCGGTGATAAAAATGCTATTTTAATTGCTGCTCGTATTTTAGGTTATGGTAAAGACTATTCATTTGAATATAACGGAAGGCAATATACAGTAGATTTGTCTACATTACCTGATAAGCAAATAGATGAATTTTCATTTAAAGCAGGTGTAAATGAATTTACATTTACTTTACCTCACTCAAGTAATACAATAACTTTTAAACTTTTAACACACGGCGATGAACAAAAAATAGAAGCCGAAATTAAAGGTATGCAAAAAATAAATCCAAATATTACTACAGACGTTACAACACGTTTAAAATATATTATTACTTCAGTTGAAGGTAAACGTGACCAAAAAGATATTCGCGATTTCGTAGATAACTACTTAATTGCAAAAGATGCAAGAGCACTCCGTGAATACTACAATAAAGTATCTCCAGATATCGATTTAAAATACAAACCAGATGATGAAGATTATGTTGGGGAGGGCATAAATATTCCTATTTCAATTAACTTTTTTTGGCCTGACGCCGGAATATAGATTATATGTTTTTTCTCAAATACATGAAATAGTATTTCATGGTAAAGGTGGGTATGATTGGAATACACTATATAATATGCCTATTTGGCTTCGTCGATTTACATTTGAAAAAATTAAAGAATTTTACGAAAAAGAACGTGAAGAAGCTGAAAAACAGCAAAACCTATTAAAGAATACATCAAGTAAAGAAATATCAAGACCAAACGTTACTCCTCCAAAACAACCAACATATATAACTAAAGCGCCCAAAAAGTAGGGCGCTTTAATATTTATACGAAGTAACATTAAATTATGGCAGTAACTCCAGATCCACAAGACCAGGCAGAATTAAATAAGCTATATCAAGAATATATTAGACTATTAGAAATAGTTGATGGGAAAACTGCTGCTCAAGCTAAAATACAAGCAGATGCTGCTAAAGTAGCAGGAAATTTAACTAAAGAAGTAAATAGATTAAATAAAGAATTAGATAATACTTTATTTAAATCAGATTATTTATATCAATCTTTTAAAGAAACAACAGCTGAATTAAAAAATCAAAATACTTTATTACAAGCCGGCAGATCTACATTTAAAGGGCTTACTGATATTGCATCTAATTTAAAATATTTTCAACAAGGAATTACAGATTTAAGTGATAAACAATTAAGAAAACAAAAACAAAAACTAGAATATAGTAAGGAAGAGTTAAAAAGTATAGTAGATAGATTATCTAATTCTAAAGGAGAATATAATAAAACAAATCAAATATTAAATTTAGAAAGAGTATTAACAACTTTAACTGGTGAAAGAAAAAAACGAGCTGAATTAATATTAGCTAGTTTAAAAAAAGAAGAACAAGTTTATCATACTTCTAAGAATGCTTTAGAAGAAATGCTTCCTGTATTAGAAAAAGAATTACAATTTTCTAAAGATATATCTAAAGCTAGAGAATCTTTAGGAGGAATTACAACAGCGGCTGCAAAAACTATAAGTAAATATGGTGGTTCTTTATCTGAATTTTTAGATATAAATGAGTCAATAGAAGCTGTTGAAGAATATAATAGAAAAATTATAAACAATGCTCTAACAAGAGAAGATGTTTTAAAAAGTTTACATGAAAATGAATTAAAAAGAATTAAATTAGAAGCAAAATTAGAAACAGCAACAGGAAGTGATAGAAAGAAAATACTTGAAGAAATAAATGCTTTAGAAGAAAAAAATCTAGCAATTAAACAAAACGCTGTTAAATCTACTGATACCTTATTAAATAAAATAAAAACATTAGGAGTATTCATACAAGGATTAGGACCTGGTCTTAAAAAAGCATTAACAGATCCAATAACATTAATTACTTTTTTTGTAACTAAAGCATTAGAAGCAAATACTCAAGCAGTAAATCTAGGAAAATCACTTGGAATTAGTGCTGAAGCTGCAACAAAGTTAAGAGAAGAATCGGTAAAGTATGTTAATAATTCTAAAGATACATTTTTAACTGTAAAACGATTAGAACAAGCTCAATCTGATTTATCTGAAGAATTAGGTATTGCTGTTCGCTTTGGTCAGAAAGAATTAGAAACTCAAGCTCGTTTAACAGAATTAACAGGTTTATCTGGTCAAGAAGCAGCTAAATTAAATAGAATTGCATCTGCTACAGGTACAACAACTGAAAAGTATGTAGGTAATTTGCGTAAAGCTGTATTTTTTGCTCAACAAGAAACTAAAACTCATTTTAATAGTCAAAAAATATTACAAGAAATATCTAAATTAAGTGCAGGTATATTAGTTAAGTTCCAAGGTAATCCTAAAGCATTAGCACAAGCTGTTGTTGAAGCTAAAAAATTAGGTACTAATTTAGATACAATAGATAAAATTGGTGATTCATTATTAGATTGGGAATCATCAATTCAAAATGAATTAGAAGCTGAATTACTAACTGGTAGAGAAATAAATTTAGAAAGAGCACGCGCCGCTGCTTTATCAGGAGATCAACTAGCATTAACTAGAGAAATATCAGATCAAGTTGGAACATTAGCTGATTTTCAAAATTTAAATGTAATTGCTCAGACATCATTAGCAAAATCATTTGGATTAAGTAGAGAAGAAATGTCTGAAATGTTAATGCAACAAGAAGCTATTAATAAGTATGGAGATAAAGCTGCTAAATTAAATAAAGATCAGTTAGCAGATATGAAAAGACAAGGACTATCTGTTGATGAATATCTTACAAAACAAGAACAACAACAAACTACTCAACAAAAAATTAATGATACTATAGCCCAATTACAAGAAAGTATAGGTAATTTAGTTGCTGGTCCTTTAGGTTCACTTATTAATTCATTAGCTAAAGGTTTAGATATTATTAGTCAAATATGGAAATTTTTTGGAAAAATAGGTAGTGTAATTAAAGGATTTTTTGGAGATAAAATTGGAGGTATTTTAGGTGATGTTGCTTCTGTAGCTACAATAGGTGCTTTAATAGCATTAGTTACTAAGTCAATGTTAAAAGGCACTATCTTTAATCCAATGATTGTTGAGGATGTTAGTTCTATTGGTGGAGGTGGTGGCAATAGTGGTGGAGGTGGTGGATTTAAAGGTGGTATAGGTAGAATTGGAAAAGCATTTAGCAAAGGCGGAATGAAAGGTGGTGGTAAAGCAATAGGCAGAATACTTAGTAAAACATTAAAAGGAAATGCTCTTACAGCTTTAGTAATGGGTGGTATAGATGCTGTTACAAATTTAAGTGAAGGAAAAGGTACAGGTGAATCTATAGGAAGAGCATTAATTACAGGATTAACATCACTTGGTGGGGGTGCTTTAGGGTCACTTATAGCACCAGGAGCTGGAACTATAGGTGGCGGCATTGCTGGTGGGATGTTAGGTGATAAAATTAGTGATTGGATTTTTGGTGATTCACAACCAGTACAAGATGGTATAGCGCCTTCAAATCAAGGACCATTTATTATTAGAAACAAATATGGTAAAACTGCAATAACAACTAAAGGTGATAGCTTAGCAGTATCACCTAATATCAATAATGCTTCATTAAATCTTACACCAATGATTAATGCAATTAATGAAGTTAAAAATGCTATACTTAATCCACCTTCTTCTCAATTACAACCAATAAAACTTTATCTTGATAGTAAAGAAATAACAACAGCACAACAAAAATCATCACGAGGACCTATATAAAACCAATATAATTAAATATTTATACTAAATATTAAAACTATGCCACTATTAGACAAATTACCAACTAGCACTTTAGGATTAGGAGGAAATAAACCACTATCCTTTGGAGTTAATCCTATTCCTCCTGGTTCATTGCATGATACTTATTCTGTAGATAGTAATCCAAATGTAACTTGGAGATTAATTAAGAGAAATTTACCAATGAAACCACAGCCATCTGTATTAGACGAGACTGATATTAATGCTCCTAATTTAAGACCTGTAGGTGTTGTATCACAAATATATAAATCTTCCACTGGTCGTAGATACAAAGATTTAGGTCCAAAAGAAGGACGTTATTAATATACATAAATGCCACTTCTTGATTTAAAAACCGATTTAAAATCTCTTAAATACGGAAACGATCAACCAGGAGGAGGTAGTAGTGGCCAACCATATGTAACAACTGATATTAATACAGTTGATACAGGATTTAACCGTTTTCGAATGACTAAATTCGATGATGGTCTAGTTCGAGGGGGTGTAGTTGGTGCCGCTAATGCTTCAATTGTTGATACTATTCGTGTAGGAAAATTTCTTAAGGACTTTCCAAAAGGTCCTTTATTTATTGTTAAACAAATAGGTTTACAATTATCTAATCCTAGATTAGAAATAAAAAAATTAAAGACAGATAATCCTACCTCTGGCGGTGGATTATTAAGAAATGTAGGTAATTTTATTCTTAATACAGCAAATAAAATTCAAAATGCTGTAGGTCCTACTCGTATTTATAATTTAGGTATCAATACGCTTGCTCAAGTACCAATTAATGCTTTTGGTCAACATATAGTAAGACATGGTTTTACTCCTAAACGCAATGATGATAATTTATATTTTAAAGTTGCTCAATATAATAATAATGAAGATAGTAATAGATTAACTCAATTAAGATCTATATTAGGTAATACTAATGATATTGCTAATTATATTAGTGGTCCTTCATCTGTTTATGGTATTGGTAAAACAATTATTAGAAGAAGAGGTGATTTTCTTATAGTAAATCAAGATATAACTGAAAATGAATGGGCTATTAAAGGGGCTAAAGAAGCAGGAATATCATATAGATTAATAGGACATGAAGGGGGAACAAGAGATGGTTATATAGATGCTAGTAGAAGAATAACAGATTTTACAGGAGTATCAAACCAAACAGGTTCAATTTTAGCTTCTAATTCTTTATTTTTTAAAGATAAAAAATCTATTCAATCTGTATTTAACAGTAGAAGATATAATACTCCATTAGGATTAAACGAATACGATAAATTATCACAATATAGTGGAAGTAATACTTGGTTTCCCCAAAATGGAGAACCAAGACGAGCTAGTTTACGAACTGATTTAGGAGTATCAAAACAATATTTTTCAGGATCAAATATTGGTTTACCTAATTTAGATATTACTACTTATTCTCAAATAGTAACAACTAATCTTCCTATACAAGTAAATGGAAATAAAGTTACTTCTCTTCCTGTTGGAAATAAAGGAAAAATTTCTATTAAAAATGCTTCTTATCAAAAGTATAAAGATATAATTGATTCTAAAAAATTACGAGAAACAACTTATACTCTTGATGAAAATCAAATAAATGCTTTTGGAATATATGGTAATAGATTTCCTATAAAGGAAACTTTAGGAAATATTCTTCCAGACTCAACTCAACTTCCTGTTTATACTAATAAAGATAAAGTAGTAAAAATAAATATTCCATGGAATAAAGTTACTCGCGAAGAAAGAGTAGGTAGTGGACTACAAGATCAAATTAATTTAACACCTATATTTAATGCTACAGCAGGTACTCATATAGATACTGTAAATATTTCTGGAATAGGAGAAAAAAATATAAATGATTTAGTTAAATTTAGAATTCAAGCATTAAATGGAGATAATCCTACACAGGCTAATTGGATAATATTTAGAGCATATTTAACTCAATTTTCAGATAATACAGATGCTACTTGGAATCCAGTTAAATATGTTGGTAGAGGTGAAGATTTTTATATATACAATGGATTTAGTAGAAAAATACAAATTGGTTTTAAAGTAGCAGCATTATCAGTTGAAGAAATGGAACCAATGTATCAAAAATTAAATTATTTAATGGGTAATTTAATGCCTGATTATAAAGATAATTTATTAATGAGAGGTCCTTTAGTAAAAATGACTGTAGGTAATTGGCTTGATGGACAAGATGGTATATTAACTTCTCTTAATTATACAGTACCAAACGATTCACCTTGGGAAGTATCACTAAATACATTAAATGGTAATGAACTTTTAGAATTACCTCATATTATAGAAGTAAGTTTAGGGTTTACACCTATCGGTTCTCAAACTAAAGGTGTTAATAAAATATCTCAAAAATCTCAAACTACATCTCATATTGCTCAAAATTATAATGACTACCAATACATAAAAACACGAGCAAGATCACAAGTAATAGTACCTTCTCCTGATAGAATTTCTGAAGAACAGTTTAATAATCCTTCATTTTAAATTATTATGAATCGCTACGATAACTCAACTATATTAACAATCCAATATACTAATCGTCCATATTATAAAGGAAAATTTTATCCTAATATTCCTTTATCAGAAAACGATGTGTATGTTATTACTACAGTTGGTGATAGACTAGATTCATTAGCATATAGTTATTATCAAGATGTTAATTTATGGTGGATTATTGCCGCTGCTAATAATAATATTACTAAAGGAGCATTATATCCAGCACCGGGTACTCAATTAAGAATACCAACAGATATTAATAATGTTCTTAAACAATTTAACCAATTTAATCAAGTAAGATAATGTTATGTCTATATTTAAAGATACATTTAAATTTGGAGTTAAAACTCAAATAGAAAAAAGACAAGAAGCTATATTTGAACGCACTCCTACAGCTGTTCAATATTATAATGCTCGCAACGCTTGGATTAGAATGACCTCTTCTGTTAATGTTAAAGGTTCTGATAGTCTAGCTAAACAATATGTTTTAATAGGAGGAGTAATAAATAATAATGGTACTTTAAAATCAGGAATAGGAAATACAAATAATAATGCTTATAGCACAGTAACTCCTGGAGGTGGAACTAATAGACTAGGTATTCGTCCTATGCCCGGTATTACTGGAATAGATGTACAATCATTAGGTGCCTATGGATCATTAAGAAATGTAGTTGTTAATTTTGTATGCTGGGATATACGTCAATTAGAAGATTTAGAATTACTTTATATGCGCCCTGGTTATACAGTGTTAATAGAATGGGGGTGGGCTCCTTATTTAACTAATAATAAAACATTAGGAAATATTGTTAAATTTAATGATAGTGTTTTAAATGGAGGTAAATCAAAAGAAGATATTTGGAAAGAAATATTTACTCAAGCTTCAGCAGATGGTAACTATGATGCAATGTATGGTAAAATACAAAATTATAGTTGGAAAGCCAGAAATGATGGAGGATATGATTGTACTGTAACAGTTATTTCTATTGGAGAAATAATAGATTCTTTAAAAGTAAATTACGTACCTGCTGACCAACCAGATATTGAAAAAAAAGGAATCATTACTAATAGAATTACATCATTACAAGATTTAAATTTACAAAGTGAAATATCAGGATCGTATTCTAAAAATATAGTAGCCGGAGTATGTCATGAATTATATGCTATAGCAAGTGCAAGAATAACATCACCTGAAGGATCTTATAGGATAGTAGATACTATAGGATCAAATTCTTATAATTATGATTTTTATAAATTATCTATACCTTTTACAAATGTAGATGTATCTAAAACATCTATTATTAAAAATGATGTTCAAATTTATATTACTTTAGGTTCATTTATTGAAATTTTGAATAAATACGTTTTAATAGAAGATAGTAAGCAAGGTACATCTTATGTTAAATTATCAGTTAAAGAATCTGATATAACGTCTGATGGAAAAAAAGATTTGTTATGTTTAGGAAATAAATATCAACTATCAACTGATTTATCTGTTTGTTTAATAGCAAATGAAGCATGGTTAAACCCAGAAGGAGAACTGGGTATTAAAGGATCATTTAATACTTTACAAACATTTACTAAAAATGCAACTAAAAAATATTTTTATAGTGATTCAAACATAAATAATAAATATCAATTTGGTATTATAGGAAATATATATGTTAATTTAAATTATTTATACTCTTTAATTACTGATGATAATGTTGCTTCTCAAGATCAAAATGAAAAAAATGATATTCCTGTATATAGATTTGTAAAAGATATTTTATTTGGAGTATCTAAAGCAATAGGAAACGTTGCTAATTTTGATATACATGTTGATCCTATAGATAATAATGTAGCTAAAATAATAGATGTAAACTATATAGACACAATAAGTAGAAAAGAAGCATATGATAATGCTTTTAAATTTGAAATGCATAATACAAAATCTATAGTTAGAAACTATAGTTTAGAATCTTCAATATTTCCTAGTCAAGGAGCTATAGTAGCTATAGGTGCTCAAGTACAAGGTGGAGTTATAGGAGCAGATACAAATACATTAGTTGATTTTAATCAAAACTTAACAGATCGTATTATACCTAAAGTAAATGCTCCTGTAAAAAATAAATCATTAGAGGATGATATTAAAGCTAAAATAGATAATTTAACTAAAAACGTAAACGTAATAATAACTTTTATAACAGGTCTTGATACTAATACTTCTGAAGGAGGAGGATTTGATGTTTCTAAAACATCTGAATATTATTCTGCTTTACGAGATATAATTAATTTTTATAAAGGATTTGTTAATGTTAATAATAAAAATAGAGCTATAATACCAACTAAATTATCTCTTGAAATAGATGGTATTGGAGGAATGATAATAGGAAATATATTTAGAATTCCTGATGAAATATTACCTAAAGGATATAAAGGTGATGATGGGATAGGAGCTAAAATTGGATTTGTAGTAACTAAATTAGGTCATTCTATTCAAAATAATGACTGGATTACTAAAATAGATTCACAATTTATCATTTTAGATAATCCCAAATCGGGTATTGATGAAGCTGCTTTTCAAGAACTACAAAAACAAATAATAACATCTATACAATCAGGTAATGTTGAAGAAGCAAAAAAAATTACATCATCTGCTATATCAACTATAAATCCACCAGAAAAAGGAAATTGGAATACTTTAAATAATACTCTTTTAACTATAGCAAATCAAGGCTCAAAAACTTGGAAAGAGCAAAGATCTAATCCTCTTATTCTTAACACATATAAAGAAATAGGAATTCCTCAAAGTTCAGATGCTGCTGCTTGGTGTGCTGCTTTTGTAGGATATGTTTTAAAAACATCTAAATTACCTTATTTAAAAACTTTAAGTAGTTTAGCATATGCTAAATATGGTCAAGAAGTATCTCTTAATGATCCGTCAAAATGGAGAAAATGGGATATAGCAGTATGGAAACATACTACTAAACCAGGAACAGGTCATGTATCTTTTATAACAGGAGTAACAGGAACTGGAACTACACCACAAGAACCAATAAGCGCTTTTGGAGGTAATCAATCAGATACTGTGCAAGTTTCAAAATATCCTTATAGAGGAAGTGATATGGTTTTAATTGCTGTTAGAAGAGCCTGGATTCCTCCTAATAATATATTACCACCAGCTTCAGGAAATACTGGAGGTAATACAATATAATATAAAATAATATTTTATATAACTATGAAAATACCAGCAAATATAATTAAAAAAAATCAATATACAATTGGAAATGAATTTATATATAAAAATTCATATAAAGAATATCAAGGATATTATTATGAATTAAATAATAAATTTTTTGCAGGCAAAGAATTTAATGTTAATGCTCCTATTTTAATAAAAAAAAATTCTAATGAAATAAATAAATTACTATTAAATCCAAAAACATCAGAGTACGCAAGATTATCAAATAATAAAATTAAAAATTATAAATCTTTTTCTTTTTATTTTATTCCTACTGAACAAGATATTAAAGAAGGACAAACGATTAGATATTTTTGCCAACAAGTTAATACTAAATTAATAAAAGAAATAAATAAAAAAGATTATCAAGATATTTTTTCTAATCCATTATTTGTTGTTGTTGAAATTAAATGTTATATAATTGCAGATATTTTAAATCCTGTAGGAAATAATAATTATACATTTGATGAGATTAGTTTAGAAAATGCCCAAAAAACTATACCAGAAATTAGAGCTTTTTTGGAAGGCTAAAAAATTTTCGTTAACTTTAAACTATAAAGGTTATGATATATGTTTTATATTATAGAGCGCTCAGATCAATTGTTTTCTCAATCGTTTAACGATTGTTTCGTTAGATTTATTTCTAAAAACGATAATTATCATCCGTCACTCACGTCACTAAGTCTAATATACGTTAGACCGCTTGATGGAAAGAAAGGATACATTTTGTGTTTAGATCACAATGAATCGTTTAGTATACCTCAAACTGAAATTATTAATTGGCTACTTAATAATACAGGTAAACTGTGGGTATTGAACAAAAAAGAAGCACTACATTGGGTATATCCACTAGCTGATAAATTATACGATGCTCATCTACTCGAATTTATTGACTTAACTGAAATATTAGGAAATAATTGTATTAATCATTATTATAGAAATAATATTAATTTACCTAATATTAATTGCTTAATACCAATCAGTAAACACTATGAAGAATGTGAAAAAATATTTCAAGCAACACTACCTATAATACAAAAATACACACCCAGTAATACACAATTCCAATTTCAAAATTTTAATACAGTAAACGTATTCTATAATATAGAAAAAAACGGCATAAAAGTAGATAAAAACTGCTTTATTGACTGTTATGGCGATGATTTAAAATATCCCGAGTTTAGTTTATTTAAGGGAAGAATATATTCTTCTTATAATTTAAATACTACTACGTCTCGTCCGTCAAACACATATAACACTATTAATTTCGCAGCACTGAATAAAACAAACGGAGAACGTTTATGTTATAAACCAAATAACGATTCATTTATAGAGATAGACATTCAGGGCTATCATCCACGCTTAATAGGTGAATTAGTTGGTTTTGAATTTCCTAAAGATAAAAACACATATGATTACTTAGGTGAATTACTTAATGTATCACAGCAGGAAGCTAAAGAATTAACGTTTAAGCAGTTATATGGTGGTGTTTGGAGTGAATATCGTGATAAACCATTCTTTAAAGACGTAATAAAATACATTGATAATTTATGGAATACATACCAATATAATGGTTACTACGAAACTAAAAATAAAATATTTATACGTGACAAAACAATGACAATTAATAAATTATTTAATTATGTAATTCAAAGTTATGAAACATCAACTAATGTTCAGTTACTTGAATTAATTTTAAATCATTTAAAAGATAAAAAAACAAAACTAGTACTATACACGTATGATGCTTTCTTATTTGATTATAACAAAGAAGATATTAATTTAATTCAAGAAATAATAAATATACTAAAATACCCAGTAAATATCAAACAAGGCAAAACATATCACAGTTTAACCAAAATCTAAATATTTATGACAGAACATTATAATTTATTTGATCAATTGAATAAACTTTTCTGTACATTCACTTTACCGGACGAACTAGAATCTACTATTAATAATATTAACCGCCGCTATGTTATATTATATAATAAAATATTCATACTCGAATCGCCTCAAAGTAACGAGTTAATATGCACTTATAACATAGACACCGGCAACGTTGCCGACAGCCCATTACCAAATACTATTCTAGTACATCGTAAAAAAGAATCAAACACACTCTACACTATCAATGCTTTAAATGCATTGATTAGACAACTTAATGAAGGAAGGCTAGATAAAAATTATATGGTTAATTGGTTAGACTATAGAAACTGTATATTATTGAATAATGGCCCTGAATTACGTCGTTTAGATACAGCTATTTATAAAATTATAGACTTAGGTAAATAAAATGGCTACATACACATCAAATCAATTATACGGCTCTGGTTCAATCGGAGAAAATTTATCAGGATTAAAAACATTTACGTTTTATAATGCTGATGCTTCAACTGGTTATTTTACTTTAGAGACTATAAGAAATGCTGATGGATTTTACAATAGTGGTTCTAAAACTAACGCAGTAGGAACATGGGTTGTATCATCATCTATGGGATTTGTTTCATCATCTCATGTAGCTTCAGCTGTTATTTCTCCAGGCACATCATCGCTTACATTTACACCAACAGTAGCTGTTACAGGTTCGACTTATTACTTAAGAGGAGCAGGGAATTTTACCTTGATCATATCTTAAGTTTTGGTAGGCAATACAAATTTGTTATTTTTAATTCTAAATTATATTAGTTATGGATATTAATCTTGCAAAGCAGAAGTTAGCCGCTGCTCAAAATAAAGGGCAACAGAAGTACGAAAAAATTGATTACAGTAAAATTTTCTTCAAACCAAAACCAGGTAAGTACCAAGTACGTATTTTACCTAACAAGTACGATAAGGCATGGCCTATTCGTGAAGTACGATTCCATTATGGATTCTCTAAAGGACCAATTGTAGCACTTACTAATTGGGGTGAAGCTGATCCTATTGTTGATTTTGCAAAATCATTGCGCAAATCATCCGACAAGGAAGATTGGCAGTTGGCTAAAAAAGTTGAACCTAAATCTCGTTACTTTGCTGCTGTAGTAGTACGTGGTGAAGAGCATTTGGGTGCTCGTTTATGGGAATTTGGTAAGTTGACAAATGATCAACTCGTTGGTATTGCTGCCGATGATGATTATGGTGATTTTACCGACATTACAGACGGCCGTGATTTTACAATCGAAGCAACTGAAGAAATAGTTGCTGGTAGAAAAGGTATTAAATGTGCATTGAGAGTTAAACCAAAAACATCTCCTATTTCTGAAGATGCAGCACTAGTAGAAAAAGTACTTAATGAACAGCCCGATATTCTTGGAATTAATCGTAAATACACTTATGATCAATTGAAAGATGTATTGGCTAAGTGGTTGAATCCTGAAGCAGAAGAAACAGCTACTGCAACTACTACTGCTGCTGTAACAGAAGAAGATGATTTCTTAACTGAAATGAATAAGCCCGTAGCGCCTGCTTATTCTTTGGAAACTAAAGCCAAAACAAGCAATGCAGATAAATTTAATGACCTTTTCAATGATTGAGTAAATTCCCGGAAAGATTGATATTTATTATAAATAATAAACATGAATATCAATCTTTCCTCCCTTATAGGAATTTATAAAATTATTTCTCCCTCTAATAAAGTTTATATTGGACAATCTATTAATATTAAAAACAGAAAAGAATCTTATAGAAGATTAGAGTGTAAAAGACAACCTAAATTATATAATTCTTTTCAAAAATATGGTTGGAAAAATCATAAGTTTGAAATAATTGAAGAATGTTCTATTGAACAATTAAATGAACGTGAAATCTATTGGAAACAAATAGAATTAAATAAAGTTAATGAAGATTGGAGTAAAGTATTATTTTGTGGTTTATATGATAAATATGGAGGTCCTAAATCTGAATCTTGGAAATCTAACATAGGAAAATCAAATAGTAAACCTAAATCAGAAGAATTTAAAGAAAAAAATAGACAAGCTCATTTAGGTAAAAAACGTCCTACATATGTTGGAGAAAAAATAAGTAAATCTAATAAGGGACGTAAAAAAATATGGACTAAAATAAGAAAAGATATTGGAATTCCTAAATCTAACGAACATAAACAAAAAATGTCTTTAGCTAAAAAAAATAAACCATCAAATAATCCAAAAAAATCTATATTACAATATGATTTACAATATAATTTTATTAAAGAATGGAATAGTGGATCAGAAATTAATAAAGAATTAAATATATCTCACGGTAATATAATTAAATGTTGTCAAGGATTAAAAAAACAAATTGGAGGATTTATTTGGAAATATAAAACAAACTCTGTAAATTAAAAAAAATAATTATGGCACGAACAAAAGATAATACTTTAACATCAATAGTGTCAGAATCACTTAAAAAATCATTTGACATTGACGCATTTAAAAAATCCAAGTTTCTAGATCAATCCTCTAAGTTTAAAAAACAAAAATGGATTCCATTCTCTCCAGCAGTGAAAGAAGCACTTTCAATTCCTGGAATTCCTATGGGTCATGTTTCTATTGCTAGAGGCGGTTCAGATACAGGTAAAACTACGTTGATGATAGAAGTAGCAGTTGCTGCTCAAAAGATGGGCGTATTGCCCATCTTTATCATCACTGAGATGAAATGGGACTTCGCTCACGCTCAAACAATGGGATTAGAGCTTGAATCTATACCTGATGAAGAAACAGGTGAAATAATGAATTATAAAGGTTTCTTCTTATATGTAGACCGAGCATCACTCAATACCATTGAAGACGTAGCTGCATTTATTGCTGATATACTCGATGAACAAAAGAAAGGAAAACTACCTTATGATTTATTGTTCCTTTGGGACTCGGTAGGATCAATTCCATGTGAAATGAGTGTTAAGCAAGGTAATAACAACCCAATGTGGAATGCTGGAGCTATGGCTACTCAATTCGGTAACTTCATCAATCAGCAATTTCCATTATCACGCAAAGAAACATCAGCTTACACCAATACATTCTTTGTTATTAATAAAACAGGTGTTCAACCAGCATTAACTCCTATGTCTCAACCTCGTATGACAAATAAAGGTGGTAATGCAATGTATTGGGATGCATCAATTGTAATTACATTTGGTAATGTAACTAATAGCGGTACAAGTAAGATTCATGCTCAACATAAGGGTAAAAAAGTTGAGTTTGCTAAACGTACTAAAATAGCAATTGATAAGATTCATGCTGATTGTGGAGTAGCAACTACATCTACTGTAATTGTAACACCACATGGATTTATTCCTGATGATAAGGATGAAGAAAAAGCATATAAAGCCGCTCATGCATCTGAATGGTTTGGAACTAATATTAATATAGATGAAATCCAAATTACAGAAGATAACAGCGAATGGGAGGAGAGTAGCAAAATATCACCTATTGTAGAAATAGATAATGATGAAGTAAACTAAATATGAATAAAAAATATCATGAACTCTTATCCAATATACAACCAGATATACGAAAAGAATTCAATTCAATTTTAATAGTAGACGCACTTAATACGTTTTTAAGGAATTTTACTATGATTAACCACATAAATCCTGACGGGCACCATATTGGTGCCCTCACAGGATTTCTAAAATCAGTAGGTTATGCTATTCGTATGTGTGATCCTACTAAAGTAGTTATCGTATTTGATGGTGTTGGAAGTTCAAACGCAAGACGAAATTTATTTCCTGAGTATAAAGCAAATAGAAATGCTAATCGCATGACTAACTACTCTATATTTACTTCTAAAGAAGAAGAAACAGAGAGTATTAATAATCAAATGGAGCGTTTAATCCAATACTTAAAATGTTTACCAGTTACTATTATTAGTATTGATAGTTTAGAAGCAGACGATATTATTGGTTATTTATCTTCACGATTTGCTGGATATGAAGAAACTCAAAGAGTAACTATTATGTCTGCTGATAAAGACTTTCTTCAATTAGTAAGTGATAAAACACACGTTTATTCTCCAACTAAAAAGAAAATATACACTCCAAAAGATGTATTAGAAGAATATGGTGTTAGCAGTACTAACTTTATTAACTATAAAGTATTATTAGGAGATCAATCAGATAATATACCCGGGATAGAGGGTATTGGGCCAAAAAAACTTATTAAATTATTCCCTGAACTAATAAACGATTATAGAGTTACTCTAGAGAATATAATAGAAAAATCAGCTGAACTAATTAATGAAAATAAATTATATTTGTCTGTTATAGAAAGAAGACAGCAACTATTAATTAATGAAAAACTGATGTCTTTGGATGGAAGTTTCTTATCGCCGGAGAATAAACAATTAGTGAAAGACGCTTTTAATAGTTCTTATGAGTTGAATATACCTATATTTGTTCAAATGTATCATAATGATAAATTAGGAGAAAGTATTCCTAATGTACAGTCATGGATCTTACAACTGTTTGGTTATCTAAATTCTTTCAAATAAATTTAAGTTATGACGACCTTAAATAAACTAGCAACGTATGGCGCTGTATTTCAATTAAAAGTATTAGGTGCTCTACTCACACAACGACAATTCTTACTTAATGTTATTGATTCGCTTGATTCTGATTATTTTGAATCAAGCGCTCATAAGTGGATTATAGAATATATTCAAAAATACTTTAGTGAATACCACACTACACCTACAGTAGAAACAATGTCTATTGAAGTGAAAAAAATTGATAATGAAGTATTAAGAATATCAATTACAGAAGCACTTAGAGAAGCATATAAACTATCAGATCAGAGTGATTTAGAATGGGTTGAAACTGAATTTAGTACTTTCTGTCGCAACCAACAAGTAAAAAAAGCAATTTTAAATTCAGTTAGTTTACTCGAAGTAAACGATTTTGACAGTATATTTCAATTAATTAGTAAAGCAGTTAAAGCAGGTGAAGATAAGACAGTAGGTCTAGATTATAATTTAGATATTGAAGCACGATATAGAGAAGATGATCGCAACTGTATTCCATTTCCTTGGTCTACGTTTAATGATTTAACACAAGGTGGCTATGGTAAAGGTGATTTAGTACTTGTATTTGGTAATCCGGGTGGTGGTAAATCATGGGCTGTAACAGCAATGGGTGCTTATGCTGCTGCTTTAGGATTTAATGTAGTACATTATTCACTCGAATTGGGTGAAGGATATGTAGGTAAAAGATACGATGCTGTATTTTCTAGTATTGAAGTAGATAAATTACATTTACATCGTAAAGAAGTAGATGAAATAGTAGGTAAAGTAAAGGGTAAAGTAATTATTAAAGAATACCCACCTAAAAGAGCATCATTCGATACTATCGAATCACATCTTCAACAGCTTGAACATCAAAATAATTTCAAACCAGACTTAATCATTATTGATTATCTTGATTATATGCGCACACGCTCAAGAAAAGATCGTAAAGAAGAAATCGATGATGTTTATATAGCTGCTAAATCATTTGCTAAAGAAAAAGGTATTCCTGTTGTATCACCTTCACAAGCAAATAGAGGTGCTGCAAAATCTGATATTATTGAAGGTGATAATGCAGCAGGTTCATATGAAAAAATAATGATTGGTGATATTATTTTATCTTTAGCACGTAAACGTAAAGATAAAGTTGAAGGTACTGGCAGATGGCATATTATGAAAAATAGATATGGCGCTGATGGTATGACATTTAGATCAAAAATTAATACATCAAACGGTTTTATTGAAGTAGATGATAACCCAATTGACGATGATGAAATAGAAACAAGCAATAAAACAGTAAATAATTTTTCAGATGTTGATGTTGAAGAAAGACAAATACTTCAAAAGAAATTTTTTAAGCTTGAACAATAGTATTATATTTATCGCCCCAAAATAAAAATAAATTATGGTTGGTGTGCCCCTTGGATTTTAATATATTTATTAGAAATAACAATATGGCTTATCTTTATAGACATGTTCGTTTAGATAAAAACGAACCGTTTTATATAGGAATTGGATCTGATAATAATTATGAAAGATCTAATTCACATAAGTATAGAAATAGATATTGGGAAAATATAGTAGCTCAAACTTTATATGAAGTTGAAATATTATTAGATAATTTAACTTGGGATGAAGCGTGTAATAAAGAGATTGAATTTATTAATTTATATGGTAGAGCAGATTTAAATAAAGGCCCATTAGTAAATATGACAGATGGAGGAGAAGGAAATAATAACCCATCAGAAATAACTAGAATGTTAATAAGTAATAAGATAAAAACTAATAAAGAACGAGGTAAAAAGATATCTACTTCTAATAAAGGTAGATCAAGTTCTAACAAAGGTAAATCATTTACTGAAGAACATAAAGCTAAAATAAAAGCTAAACGAGGACATCTATTAGGAAGAAAAAATACATGGCAAATAAAACCTGTATTACAATATGATAAACAGGGTAATTTTATTAAAGAATGGGAATCACAAGCTGTAGCTCAATCTTATTTTAATAAACCTAAAAGCGATGGTATTGGAGCAGTTTGTAGAGGTAATCAAAAAACAGCTTATGGGTTTATTTGGAAATTTAAATAATAAAAAATAAATTATGATAATAATAAAAAAATTCTTTGCAAAGTGGTGTCAACCATGTCGCCAATTAGCTCCTTTATTTACTGAAATAGAAAAATCATTTCCAAATGTTTCATTTGAAACTATTGATGTAGATTTATCACCTGAAGAAGTACAAAATCATTTTGTAACTAGTGTACCAACAGTTATAATTTTTAAAGATGGTGTTGCTAAACATCGATATGTAGGAATACAACCAAAATCTATGTACATAGATACTATCAATTCGCTTATTTAAGATTTAAAATAGATATAAAATGGACGTAACACAAGAGATCCTTAGTGATATTACTACTTATATGAAATATAGTAAGTATGTACCTGAGAAGCAGAGAAGAGAGACATGGAACGAGTTAGTAACTCGAAATAAAGAAATGCACCAAGAAAAATTCCCTCAATTAAAAAATGAAATCGAAGAAGCTTATAAGTTAGTCTATGCTAAAAAAGTATTACCATCAATGCGTTCACTACAATTCTCAGGCCGTCCCATTGAACTTAATAATACTCGTATATTTAACTGTTCTTTTCTTCCTATTGATGATTGGAGATCATTTAGCGAAATAATGTTTTTACTTTTAAGTGGATGTGGAGTAGGATATAGTGTTCAGAACCATCATATAGATAAATTACCTGAAATCACTGTTCCTGTTAAAACAAAGCGTTACTTAGTAGGTGATAGTATTGAAGGATGGGCTGATGCTGTTCGTATGCTTTGTAAAGCATATTTTCAAGGAGCACCACTTCCATTATTTGATTTTAGAGATATTCGCCCTAAAGGAGCTCAATTGATTACTGTAGGGGGTAAAGCACCTGGTCCTGAACCATTAAAAGAATGCTTATTTAACTTACAAAAAGTATTTGAACGTAAACAAAATGGTGATAGATTATCATCAATTGAAGCACACGATATGGCTTGCCATATTGCAGATGCAGTATTAAGTGGTGGTATTAGAAGAGCAGCATTAATTTCATTATTTGATTTAGATGATGAAGAAATGTTGACATGTAAGTTTGGTAATTGGTGGGAAGAAAACCCACAACGTGGTCGTGCTAATAACTCTGCTGTTGTATTACGCCATAAAATAGACGAAGAAGAATTCTTTAAATTATGGAAAAAAATTGAAAAGAGTGGTAGCGGTGAACCTGGTATTTACTTTAGCAATGATAAAGATTGGGGTACTAATCCATGCTGTGAAATTGCTTTACGCTCGTATCAATTCTGTAATTTATGTGAGATAAACGCATCTAATGTTGAATCACAAGAAGATTTAAATGAACGTGTTAAAGTAGCATCTTTTATTGGTACTTTACAAGCATCATATACTAACTTTCACTATTTGAGAGATATATGGCAGAAAACAACTGAAAAAGATGCTTTACTTGGTGTTGGAATGACTGGTATTGGTTCTGGAGCTGTATTAAAATACAACTTAAAAGAAGCAGCAGATGTAGCTAAAGAAGAAAACGAACGAGTAGCTGAATTGATTGGTATTAATAAAGCAGCCCGTGTAACTACAGTTAAACCATCAGGTACTAGCTCATTAGTATTAGGTAGTAGTAGTGGTATTCATAGTTGGCATGATAAATTCTATATTAGAAGAATTCGTGTAGGTAAAAATGAAGCAATTTATACTCATTTATCTATTTACCATCCTGAATTACTAGAAGACGATTTCTTTAAACCAACAATTCAGGCTATTATTTCTATTCCTCAAAAAGCACCAGAAGGAGCTATAATTAGAAGTGAAGAAACTGCGATTGATTTACTAGAACGTGTTAAACATTTTAATACAGAATGGGTAAGAAAAGGTCATCGTAAAGGAGCTAATACTAATAATGTATCTGCTACTGTTTCTATTAGAAATGAAGAATGGAAAGAAGTGGGAGAATGGATGTGGAATAATAGAAATACATTTAATGGATTATCAGTATTGCCTTTTTCAGATCATACATACACACAAGCACCTTTTGAAACCATAACTGAAGAACAATTCAATGAAATGGCATCCCACTTGCATGCTGTAGACTTAACTAAAGTAGTTGAATTTGATGATAATACAGTATTAGGTGAAAATCTTGCTTGTGCTGGGAATAACTGTGAAGTATAATAAAAAGGACCCTCAATTGAGGGTCCTAATATTTATTATTGACTAAAACAACAAATATCGATGATAAATACATACTATATTTACTTTCATCGCAACTCAATAACAAAAGAAATATTTTATGTTGGGTTAGGATTAGGTAGAAGAGCTTGGGATAAAGATCGTGGACGTAATAAACACTGGATAAATTATGTTAAAAAACATGGTAATCCTACTGTTGAAATAATCCATAAAAATTTAACATTAGAACAAGCATCAAATAAAGAACAGTACTATATTGGATTATATGGAAGAATAGGATATGAAGAAAAAGGTATATTAACTAATAAAAGTAAAGGTGGAGAAAGTGGTTCAAAAGGTATAAAATGGTCTGAACAATCTATTAAAAATAGAAATAAAAAACTAAAAGGTAGAACATTTACTCCTGAACATAACTTTAAAATATCCTTATCAAAACAAAATCATCCATCATATCAAAATAGAAAAAGCAATAAACCTATTTATCAAAAAGATTTAGAAGGAAATATTGTTAGTGAATGGAATACAATTAAAGAAGCATCTATTTCTTTACAATTAAGTGAGATGTATATCATCCAATGTTGCAAAGGTAAAAGAGAACAATATAAAAATTATAAATGGGAATATAAATGATAAAACTAATAGATATATTAAACGAAGCAAAACAAGTAGGTACATTATATCATTTTACTGATACTAATGGTTTACTTGGAATTTTAAAAACTAATGAATTATGGGCTAGTGAAACTAATGTTAGTCATGTATCTCTTACTAGAGATAAACAAGGATGGCATGTTGGAACGTTAGATAATGCTTTTAGAATAAGTCTAGATGGAGATAAAATATCTAACAAATATAAAATTAGACCATATTCTTGGGGTGGAGACGGTATAGACAGAGGAGCAGGATCTACAGAAAGTGAAGAAGCTGTTTTAACAGACAAAATTGTTAATATAAGAGATTATATAATAGAAATAAGTGCCAATAAAGAACTATATAATAAATCATATGGATATGATATAGATGACTTAAATCAAATAAAACAATTATATCCTGATTTAAAAATAGTATAATATGACTGAATTTATAAAAAACATTCATTACTATATGGATGATACGAGGGTAGTATTTACTGCCCTCTATCATATCGAACGAGGATATTGTTGTGGAAATAAGTGTAAACATTGCCCATATACTCCAAAACATAAAAAAGAAAGTAAAACTTTGGCAAAGGAATTTATTAACTTAAATCCAGAATATAAAGATAAATGAAATCATTCCTAGCTCAATTAGATCAAGAAATGAATAGTTACGCATACGCCGCAACACCTCATATTAGACGTAGATCAAAAGACTTATTAAAAACAGAAGAACAACATCACCAACATGTAAAAAATATAATAGTAAAAATTACTGAAATGAACCACGATAAAATATATAAGCGAGTAGTTGAAATACAAGATAATTTAGATTCAACACCCGATGAAAATAAAGTTGAAATGTTAAATGAGTTACTCGGTATGGTATCTCAAATAGAACAATCCTTAGCTGAGCTTAAAATTGATATTGAATCACTTAATGATAATGAAAATGAACGAGCAGATGAGACAAATAATTGAGAGTATAGGTGCTATTATAGGTTTATTAGCTATATTAGCAATAATACTTGGTTATCCTGTTATGTTGTTATGGAATTGGTTAATGCCTACAATATTTGGTCTTACCAAAATTACCCTATGGCAAGCAATAGGAATTAATATATTATGTCGTATACTATTTCAAGATAGTATTAACATAATGAAGAAAGAAGAATAAAATATAAACATATGGCAAAGTTTCAATCAACTAAATTATTTGACGGTTTTAGTTGTGTATTCCGTCAATGGAAAGCTGAAGGTACTCATTGCAAGTATCTTCACGGTTATGGAATATCATTTAGAGTATGGTTTGAAGGTGAATTAGATGAGCGTAATTGGGTTTGGGATTTTGGGCACGCTAAGCATTCTCAATATAAAATTGATGGAAAAAGCCCTAAAGAATGGATGGATTATATGTTTGACCATACAACAATAATTGCAGCTGATGACCCGGGACTTGGTGGATTTAAAATAATGGATCAACTTGGTATTATCCAGCTTAGAATAATTTCTGCTGTTGGGTGTGAGAAGTTTGCTGAATATATTTATGATAAACTTAATCCATGGGTTTTAAGTGATTCAAATGGAAGAGTTAGAATAATACAAGTGGAAGTAAGAGAACATGAAAAAAACACTGCATTGTATATACCAACACTCTAATCCAATAACAGGAGAAGTATTTTATATTGGATTAGGTCTTAAAGATAGACCATACAATTTCACTACAGGACGTAGTAAAGAATGGAAAGAATACGTTACTATTAATGGTAAACCTAATGTTAAAATATTATATGATAATTTAACTGCGGAAGAAGCAGATCGAATTGAGCGAGAATTAGTAGCTAAATTAGGAAGAAAAGGAATAAATATAGATGGTATATTATTAAATAAAAGTTCTGGAGGTCAAAAAGGAGCATTAGGGATTAAACAAAGTCCTGAAACTATTCAAAAGAAACGTTTAGCAATGCAAGGAAAAAAAATGCATTCTGATCAACAAAAACAAAAATGGAGTTTAGAAAGAACAGGTAGAAAAAATAACTGGGATCCTAACCATATTAAAGCAGATAAAGGTAGACCTAAACCATCTGGATTTACAGGAAAAGGATTAACTCCTGTTTTGCAATATGATCTACAAGGTAATTTTATTAAAGAATGGCCTAGTCATAAAGAAGTATTTAATAAATTAGGAATAAGATCTGCTGCTATATGGAGTAATTTAAAAGGAATAACAAAACAAGCTGGTGGGTATATTTGGAAATATAAAAATACCGCTATATATGAAGAATAGAAAAAAATATACATATCCACATTATACTGAAGGTCATTGGGACAAAACTGATATTAAAATAAGTACATCTACTTATAAAAAAATAAATAAGTGGACTAGAAAGTATAATAAAGCCAGCAGTTGGTTAGGTAAGTGGTATTGTCAAATTCAAATTGATAAATTAAAAAAGAAAACATTGTTATGAATAAAGAATTTGTTCCTTACGAACAAGCGCTTGAACTCAAAGAGTTAGGTTTTGATGAAGAGTGTTACTTAACTTCCTACTTTAATGCAGAAAGCGAAGAGTTTATACCTACACCTCTCTGGCAACAAGTATTTAGATGGTTTAGAGATAAGAAACTATCCGATTCTTATGTATATCGTTACCAAGATAGAACAGATGGTAGTATAAACTTTGGTTACTCAATTATACATAACTATGGAATAGAAGAAATAAGATTTATCAAAGAAAATTATACAAGTTATGAAGAAGCAGAACTTGCTTGTCTCAATAAATTAATTGAAATAATTAAACAAAAGTGAGGAAGACAACAAAGTATAATATTTATTATAAATAACATTATGATAGGTATTTACAAAATTACTAATCCTGAAGGTAAAATATATATAGGATATACTACAAACTTATATAAACGTAAAAATTATTATAAAATAAATAAAGGTATAAGACAAACTAAATTATATAATTCAATAAATCAGTATGGTTGGGAACAACACACATTAGAATTAATTGAAGAATGCAATAAAAATGAATTAAGAGATAAAGAACAACGTTGGATAGAACATTACAATAGTTGGATTAATGGATTAAATTCAAATCCTGGAGGTGGAGGAATAATAACACATAGTAATGAAACAAAAGAATTAATAAGTAAAATGGGTAAAGCTAATAAAGGAAAACGAGCTATATCTCATTGGAAGGGTAAAAGTAGAGGTGAGGAATTCGCTCGTAATATGTCATTAGCTAGAAAAGGTAAATCTAATCCTAAAAATGCTAAACCAATATTACAATATGATTTAGAAGGAAACTTTATTAAAGAGTGGTCTTCTATCAAAGAAGCTAACTTATATTTAGGTAAGAATAAGGATAGTGGTTTAATAAATGAATGTTGTAAAGGAAAAAAACAAACAGCTTATAAATTTAAATGGAAATATAAATATGAAAGTATTTCATGAACTACCAATTGATTTAATGCATTATGCTTATGAATGGACAGATGGAGACTATTGTCTTCCCCATTTGGTAGACAAATATGAGCGTTATAGATTATTCTTTCAAAAAGCTAGATTAGATGGTAGATTCATTATCATGGATAATGGATTATTTGAAGGAATAACACATACAAATGAAGATCTAATATCTAAAATAGAATGGCTAGCACCAGATATATTCATTGTACCTGATGCGTGGAACGATTCTACTACTACTATTAGGAATGCTAAACATTGGATGATAAACTATAAAAATAAATTACCTAAAAGAACATCATTAATGGCTGTACTTCAAGGTAAAACATTTAGTGAATTAGTTTCTACTTATCAAATATTAGTTGATTTAGGTTATAAACATATAGCTATAAACCATTCATCCGAAGCATACCAGACAATAGGAGGAGATATGTCTCCATTACGTAAACAAATGGTAGGAAGACATTACTTAATTAATAGACTGTTAGAAACTAATACTATACATCAAACATATTATCATCATCTATTAGGATGTTCATTACCTCAAGAAGTAATGTTATATAAAAACAACGATATATTCAAATATGATTGTATTAGATCAATAGATACTTCTAGTCCTATTATTAATGGTGCTTTAGGAATAAGATATGAAGATGGTGGTCTTATAAATAAACCTAAAGAAAAAATAGAAGACTTCTTTGATAAAGACTTGAGCGGGCAAATAGAAGATATTAAATTTAACGTACAAAAGTTTAAAAGTTATATAAAATGAAAAAACAAGCAGTATTATCATTAAGTGGAGGTATGGATAG
>Ga0214923_10000288_pt1 | contig 76856 bp, 60 predicted proteins | sample LL1510_MetaG_FD_177993 | JGI IMG/M metagenome (GOLD analysis project Ga0214923, IMG submission 177993) | Freshwater microbial communities from Lake Lanier, Atlanta, Georgia, United States - LL-1510 | ecosystem: Environmental > Aquatic > Freshwater > Lake | place: USA: Georgia | collected...
ACAAGGTGGGGCAATAACGAATTGTTGCATTTTATCAAAATCACCCACCAAATAATACCCTCTCACTAGACGCACCAAATCCGTCCCATAAGGGCACATCATAGGGTTACGCCAAGAATATTTATTTGTTTCTATTTCCTCAAATCGGAAGGAATCTTGTGCAGTTTTGAAAACTTTTGGGGAGGAGTCATTTTGATTATACCCACAAGAATTTATTCCAACAAGGAATAGGGATAGCAAATGGAAAAATCGTATTTTCATAAAAGAAAAAGATAAATATAAGTAAATTAGAGATTTAGTTAGATCGATGAATTTAGCGGAGGTTTTAGTTTTAAAATAAACTTATGAAAACGATGTCCCTGTTACCTTTTATTGCTACCCTTTTCTTTCTTGATAGCACGCAAACACATACAGGATTATGTGGAGTTGATCCTATTAAAGCCTATTCGCAGAATATTCTCGGCACAAATATCGGATACTATATCAGTCTTAAAAACAATTCAAACAAAACCGTAGACGGGGTTACCTGGACCGCGAGTTTTTATAATAATTTTGGGGACTATAAGGGGAAACAACATGGTAAATGGGAGTCTGGTAATTTCACAAGTCCAGCAAAATCAGGAGAAATCATGACCGATATAGAGAGTGCTTGGGTTGATGGAGCCACGAAAGTGGTAATAAAAGTCACAAGAGTTCATTTTACAGACAACAGTTCTTGTGGCAAATAGTTGATGTCTGTTAAGAAGAATTGAATTTCTTTCCAATCTTGATTCATTGCCACAAGCGCTTTTCTCCTGCGATATAGTTTTTCATTCCATATATTTTCTCCCTTTTACCTTCATATGTGTCACTTAAATGATGAAAAAAAAATTAGACCATATAATTTTAAAAAATTTCTTAATTTTACTACAAAACAGGTGTAAAATAATAGTTTTTTGATGTTGTTAGCCGAAATATATTTCCCCTCATGGTTTAAACGTGGATCGAAACGATTTGCTTTATGCATTGTAATACTAATGAATTTCATTCAGTTCAATGGGTTTTATGCTCAAGACCAAGGAACGGTAATTTACACCATGTATGATGGATTTAAGAAAACCCAGAACATTGTATCGCCAAAAGTATTTTCCTTCAACCTGCCTAAAAACGAAATGCATATTATCGCTTTGGATACTAATTTGTTGCAACTTAAGGGTCTCAAAAATCCTTCATTAAAGGATTGGGTAAAGTTTGGAGATGTTGAGCAATATGCCATTATTTACCGGAGCGTGAACAATAAACAAAGTAGTAAAATCCCTACAGGAAACCAAAAAGGAACAAATCCCTTTGATTCGGAAATTGTAGGAGACCTACAATCACCGAAATTGGGTGCCGTGGAGGATTATGGTGTTTTTGAACTGCCCTTTGTGCAAGAAGAAAAGCCACAAATGATTGACCCTACAGAACCTACAGAGACATTTGTTGAGGAGGAGGCTGAATTTCCTGGAGGTCATGCTGCAATGGGAAAATTCATCAATGATAATATTGATTACCCTCAAGAAGCTATCGATTTAGGAATTAAAGGAAGAGTTACCGTACGATTCGTAGTGGAAAAAGATGGTCGTGTTTCTAATGTTTCGGTGGCTGGCGCATTGGCCGGTTGTAAGGCATGTGACAAAGCAGCGGTTCAGGTGGTAGAGAAAATGCCCGCTTGGAAAACAGGAAAGAATGGTGGCCGCTCCGTCCGTACATTGGTAACACTTCCTATAAAGTTCGAGGTAGATTCAGAACCCGAACCAATAGAAAAATTTGTAGACGAGGAGGCAGAATTTCCCGGGGGTTACGAGGCAATAGTAGAGTATATTAATGGACGCATTACTTATGCAAAAGTATTTTTAGACAGAAGCATAAAGGGGCGTGTTCAGTTGCATTTTGTTGTGGAAAAAGATGGTCGCGTTTCTAATGTTTCTGTGGTTACCCCATCCGCAGGTGGTAAAGCATTTTATAATGCAGCGATTCAAATGGTAGAGGAAATGCCGGCATGGAAACCGGGAAAGATAGGAGGCCGTTCCGTCCGCTCATGGGTAAATCTTTGGATAGGGATCAAGGGTAAGAAAATCAAGGTAGAGTAAAAAAACAGAAAGAAAAAGCATTAGTTTAGGCCTATTTACTTAATCAATTGTTGGTAATTTGAAACATTTTAAAAAATATTATTTCATTGTACTTCTGATTAGCTCATCAGCCCCATTAGCAGCGCAAGAATTTCTGCATAGTTTTTATAATCTCCAAGACACCTTAAAAGGTAAGCCAAAAACAATTTCAAAGCGAAACTCGCCGCTTAAAGTGCAATTTATTGATTCGCTCCGAAATAAAAGTTATGTCCTTTTTAACTACGCAGGCGCACTAGAAACAATGCGGCAATATACTTTGCCTATTTTTTACAAATGGCCAAGTGCCTCCGAAATCATAGATTTTCTGGTAGAAAAAGATTTTAAAAAAAGTTTTAACGATGCAAATTATAACTTTCTCGACGCGAGCGGAGATATTGCCAAACTGCATCCTGGAACGAAAATATGGGCAATTGATCACAAAACAAATCTCGCTCGTATTGTTTATAAAGGAAATGATTTGGTTGCAGAATATACAAATCCTGACCATACACAAACAGGAGCCTTGATGTGCATGGTGCCAAGTTATTCGAAAAGCGAATTTATCCGGGCAAACCAGCAAAACGATCACTTGTTTTATGATTTCATTTCACCTGATGAGCGAAAAGCGTTCTATTACGAAATAATAAAGGCGATTTCGTATGCATATTGTTATGACTCGATTGGTAGTAATGTTAAATTTCAAGTATACCTCGACTTTGAGGATGAAGCCAACAACAGCTCGGTTTATTGTGAAAACAACCCCACATTAAGTTCCTTTCTTACCAAAGTTGTTCAGGAGTGGCGTTTAACCAGTCCAATTCAATCCCAAATTATCATCTCACAAACTTTAGATTTTGAATATTCCGCAAAAGAAACGGTGGTTAATGAAATTTCGATGAAAGACCTTGAGATTTTTGAGAAAAAAAATAAATATTTACGAAAGGGCTATGTGGAATTTATTGAAAGAAATAGTGAGTTAAAAAATTTTGATAATGTTATGATTGCAGACAAATGCAGGTATAGCAAATATTATTTTAAGAATAAGCGCATGAAAAATAAGTTTTTCGCCAATAACCTAAATAAATTGAATGAAAAGTATTTAATTTTATGGAATAATTATAGTGAGAATGAATAGGGTAAAGAGATTACTTCCCTTGCTTGTTTTAATCCTAGCTTCCTCGTGCGTTCTGTTATGGGTATTTTGGCCTAACAATCTTCCTTCTAAAGAATTGGATAGAGATAATGACGGTATTATCGACAGGAACGATTTGTGTCCTGACAAAGCTGGTACAACCAAGAACAATGGCTGTCCAGAAATAATGGCAAATGAAAAGGATTTTGACAAGGATAAAATCGGAAATAAATCAGACCCTGATGACAGCGACCCTTGCATCCCTAATAATCGGTGCGACTTGTGTGATTCGGACGGAGATGGTTGGAATTATAGCATGGAAATAAAAAATAAAACAGATCCTTTTTTAGAAGACACTGATGGTGATGGAATCAAGGATCCGTTGGATAAATGCCCTTTAAAAAAGGGAAATATAAAAGATAATGGTTGTCCTCAAATTGATTCAGATGGAGATGGGATTATGGACCCGGATGATAAATGTCCATCAGCAAAAGGCCCAGCATCCAATAATGGCTGTCCATTAGATTCAGATGGGGATGGCGTTCTTGATGAAGACGATTACTGTATAAATGAACAAGGACCCAAAGCGAACAAAGGATGCCCCGTTAAAGACACGGATGGGGATGGCATTAATGATGAAAATGATTTGTGCCCAAATTTGGGTCCGGCCACTTCAAATTATTCTTCCTTTGATAAAAATGGTTGTCCAGAAGTTGATTTAAATCTTAAAAAGACACTTAATAAAAACGAATTAACATGGAATCTTAATGGGTATAATGGCCAACTTTCTATTTCACTATCCTACGATGATGATAATCGCCGCATAATTGAAAAGGATGTATCAAACCAATCTTCAATTGTTATTAGTAATCTTGAAAAAGAAGTTAATGGTAGAATGATAAAAGTCACATTGAGCAAATCTTCTGATGCCAATAATATTAATTTTAAAAACAACTCCATAAAAAGTAATGGATTTAAATGCAGCCGAAACAATTAAACTTTTTGATAAATGTTCAAAAAACTACTATTAATATTTATAATTTTTTATTTAGCAAAGGGGATTTCCTTTGGACAAAAAGCCTTTAAAATTATATTGGTTAACCATAATGTCATCGCAGAAGCTGATTTGTTGGCTTTTCAGAAGGCATTTGTACTTAAAAATAAAAGTGTTACCATAAATGACATAACCATCTATAGTCAAAATGGTCCAGAAAAGCTTGATATAAAAAGAAGGCAAAAGATAAAATTGACCAAAAAAAATATAGATTGCAGCCTCATTAATTCAATTTGTGATGAAATTAATAATGCTAATTTCAAACTACTTTATAATCAAGATTGGAGTAATTTGGATGACTATGCGAATTTGGCTCCAAAGAAAATTGATTTAAGTAACAATAAGTCAATTACAGAGATGATCAATGTTTTGAATAACGAACTAAAATCTCTGGACTACTCTCAAAGAAATGTTATTATTTTCCTATCTAATACAGGTTTGAATTTAAACTGGCAGGTTATGTTAATAGATAATTCATTCGTGTTGCAAAAGGATCCTGATAATAAACTATTTAAAGACCAACTTCAAGTCGAACCTTATGAAAAATTAGATTTAATATTTCAAGGAAAAAATAAAGCCTATGTGAAATTAAAACCAGAAATCGATGATATCGAAATCCCTGTTACGCTTACCTACACGGATCGACTCGGATGTATTCATACCGATACAGGGAAATTATATGGTAAGGACAGAGGCCCTGATTACCCCGTTAATATTGTTTTCCCTTCTTGTAATGAAGCAAAGTACAAAGATTTAACCATTGGAGGTGAAAAGGGGAATTGCAGATATGTACGCATTGACGAACCAACTGGTTCATTCGTACAAATTTTTAAACCAAGTGGTTCTGCTGGTTCGGATTATTCTATCTTGCTTGAAAACGCCACTAAAACAGTCCAATTTGATATTTCTGGATTAACAGAAGAAGGTAAATGGGAGGAAATTAAAACCGGTTTTGCGGTTACAAGCGTACCAAATCCGCTCTGTGGTTTTTCAGAATTTCGATTGAATGAAGAAAAACTGAAAAAAGCTGGTTTCGATTTCGTAAAATATAAAATTAAAGTCACAAATCGACAAGAAGGTTCAAGAAAAGCCTCTACAAGTAACGAACATTTGGTAGTATTCTCCCCATGCTAAGAATAGCTGTTTTTATAATATGTCTCGGAATTGTAAAGGTGTTTTCCCAAGATATCATTGACTTGCGGTCGGAGGCTCCTTCTCTAAAAGAAGACAAGGAGAAATTGCTTTTTTTTACCCAAAATATTAAAACAAATGGAGGGGTGATTTTTGTAATAAATCCTGAAGACAGTGGTGCCTTATACAAGTATAAAATCTTTTTTGAGAAATTCAATGACTCTTTACTGAATGTAAAAAAATTATTGGTTTTCCATGAAAAAACAGAAGGCTCAGGCTTTATTCATGAACTATTTAATTTAAAAATTAATTCTGTGTTTCACTACATCTTACTTAATCCTGATGAAGAAGAGGGTATTGACAACAACACCTCCTTCGAATTGCTTAGCTCACAGCCCAAAGCATACATCAATAAACTTGATTTAAAATGCACAAAAGAAGACCGAGTAAAATTTAACATGGAAAACGCCGTGCGAAACATAACGAAATATTATAAGGATAAAGACATTCCCACACCACCACCTATTCCCAAGAATGACACTGTTTATAAATTCTTTTTCTATTCAAAACCGGATTCTGTTTTTGTTTTTTCAAATATTGGTGCATCTTTTTTTCAATCCCAAAATTCTATTGATCTACTTGGAAATCAAATAACAACCATAATCGACCCAACATTGACGTATCAATTGGGACTTGGAATTACACTATTTAAATCCAAAAAGAACACCGCCTCGTTAAAATACAATTTAAGTTGGCAAAATGCAAATGTTTCGGCGAAAAGTTCGTTGTCCAATGGCGTTTGGAAAAATCCAAATGCTATTGATCCCTTCGGAAATCCTTACATACAAAATGTTAGCGTGACTAATTTTCAAGAAAGCATCCATTTTTCTTTTTCTCAATTACAAACAATGCTCGTTAGTGAAATAGGGTCAAAAATAGTTCGTGGCACCTTTGGATTGGGCCTTGGCTTTTCAAAATTTAAGGATATTTCTGCGACCAATATCTCGGGAAATTGGAATATTGAAGGCAAATACCCCCAAATAAATGAAATTTTAAGTAACATCCCTTCCTTGGGACTTTTGAGTAATTTCAATCATAATGGTGACTTGAATCAATTGCCTAACTGCTCCTTCATCTCCATAATTACAAGTCTTGGCGCAATGTATTGCTTAAATAATAAGATTAAGTGTTCGATTAATTTGGGATATAGTTGGAAAGTCCGTTCGACAAATGAAGAGTCCAATTACTATCCCAATCAATATGCATATCGAACAATGTTTAATCCAAAATCATTCCAAGTCAATCAACTTACCTTTTCATGCGGCTTAGTTTATTCCTTATTTTAAACCTATTCATTTGTTCTTTTTTTCAAGGACAATGCATAAACCAACAACCTTCATTGCAAGCGCAAGCAGTTTGTCAAGGGGGCGCATTTTCTGCACTTTCCGTAACGGCTACGGGTACCGGATTGACGTATCAGTGGTATTCCAACGTGAACAATTCAAATGTGGGTGGTACATTGATTAATGGAGCAACTTCACCAAATTATACCCCTTCAAGCGCAGTTGTTGGAACGACATATTATTATTGTGTCGTTAACCAAAGTGCTGTTTTTTGTGAAACCAGTAATCAAAGCGGCGCGATTACGGTAAATCCGTTGGCGGCTTCAGTAAGTGTTAACCCCGCAACGGGAACGTTTTGTGGTTCCACATCCTTAACGGCAAGTATTGTTGGGAATGATAATGTTTATTGGCAAGGTACCACGAGCAATGGCACCTCCATCGCAACACCTTCCACTTCGCAGAGTGTAAACGCGAGCGGCACGTATTATTTTCGGGCTCAAACGGCATTAGGCTGTTGGGGGCCTCAGGCATCGTCGGTGATTACCATCAATAATCCCGTGAATATCACGCAACAACCTTCATTGCAAGCGCAAGCAGTTTGTCAAGGGGGTGCGTTTTCTGCACTTTCCGTAACGGCTACGGGTACCGGACTGACGTATCAGTGGTATTCCAACGTGAACAATTCAAATGTGGGTGGCACATTGATAATTGGGGCAACTTCAAGCAGTTATTCGCCTCCTTCAGCTAGCCCTGGAATATTGTATTATTATTGCGTTGTGAGCGCTTCGGCTCCGTGCCCTTCGGTCAGCAGTGGGGTAAGCGGAGCGATTACGGTAAATCCGTTGGCGGCTTCAGTAAGCGTTAATCCCGCTTCAGGAACGTTTTGTGGTTCCACATCCTTAACGGCGAGTATTGTTGGGAATGATAATGTATATTGGCAAGGTACGACGATCAATGGCACCTCCATCGCAACACCTTCCACTTCACAGAGTGTAAACGCGAGCGGCACCTATTATTTTCGGGCTCAAACGGCATTAGGCTGTTGGGGACCTCAGGCATCGTCGGTGATTACTATCAATAATCCCGTGAATATCACGCAACAACCTTCAGTGCAAGCGCAAGCAGTTTGTCAAGGGGGTGCGTTTTCTGCACTTTCCGTAACGGCTACGGGTACCGGACTGACGTATCAGTGGTATTCCAACGTGAACAATTCAAATGTGGGTGGTACATTGATAAATGGGGCAAATTCAACCACGTATATACCATCTTCATCAAGCCCTGGAACATTGTATTATTATTGTCTTGTGAGCGCTTCAGCTCCGTGCCCTTCGGTCAGCAGTGGGGTAAGCGGAGCGATTACGGTAAATCCGTTGGCGGCTTCAGTAAGTGTTAATCCCGCAACGGGAACGTTTTGTGGTTCCACATCCTTAACGGCGAGTATTGTTGGGAATGATAATGTTTATTGGCAAGGTACGACGATCAATGGCACCTCGATTGCAACACCTTCCACTTCGCAGAGTGTAAACGCGAGCGGCACCTATTATTTTCGGGCTCAAACGGCATTAGGCTGTTGGGGACCTCAGGCATCGTCGGTGATTACTATCAATAATCCCGTGAATATCACGCAACAACCTTCAGTGCAAGCGCAAGCAGTTTGTCAAGGGGGTGCGTTTTCTGCACTTTCCGTAACGGCTACGGGTACCGGACTGACGTATCAGTGGTATTCCAACGTGAACAATTCAAATGTGGGTGGTACATTGATAAATGGGGCAAATTCAACCACGTATATACCATCTTCATCAAGCCTTGGAACATTGTATTATTATTGTCTTGTGAGCGCTTCAGCTCCGTGCCCTTCGGTCAGCAGTGGGGTAAGCGGCGCGATTACGGTAAATCCTTTGGCGGCTTCAGTAAGCGTTAATCCCGCAACAGGAACGTTTTGTGGTTCCACATCCTTAACGGCAAGTATTGTTGGGAATGATAATGTTTATTGGCAAGGTACGACGAGCAATGGCACCTCCATCGCAACACCTTCCACTTTGCAGAGTGTAAACGCGAGCGGCACGTATTATTTTCGTGCTCGCACGGCATTAGGATGTTGGGGGCCTCAGGCATCGGCAGTAATTACCATCAATAATCCCGTTAACATTACGCAACAGCCTTCAGTGCAAGCCCAAACGGTTTGTCAGGGGGGTACGTTTTCTCCACTTTCCGTAACGGCTACGGGTAGCGGACTAACATATCAGTGGTATTCCAATATGAACAATTCAAATATGGGTGGTTCATTAATAAATGGGGCAACTTCAAACAGTTATACGCCTCCTTCAACTGTGGCTGGGATTTTATACTATTATTGTGTTGTTAATGGGATTAATCCATGTCCAAGTGTATCGAGTTTAACAACTCCCATTACAATTCATGCCCTACCACCTGTTGATGCCGGTTTAAATACTTCAATTTGTTCAGGATCAACCATCGCTCTTAATGCAACCGGTGCACCTTCATTAACGTGGAACGGAGGATATCAGAATGGTGTCCCTTTTATACCGGCCTCCACCCAAACCTATTTTGTGACGGGAATCGACGGAAATAACTGTTCAAAGGTTGACTCGGTTGTCATTACAGTGATTGCCAACCCAATCGTAAATGGAGGAAATGATGTCACGGTTTGTCAAGGAAATCCTGTTACCCTTACTGCTACAGGAGCTTTGGCATATTCTTGGAACAACGGTATAACCAATGGTGCACCATTTTTTCCATCTGTAAGTTCTGTGTACATGGTTACCGGCACCAATGCAAATGGGTGTCAGAATATTGATTTCGTTAATGTTACAGTTAATCCATCACCCCAGGTAACTGCAGGACCAAATCAATCGGTTTGTGCGGGCACCTCAGTGACTTTGGCAGGGTCTGGTGCGAATACCTACACATGGAATAACAATGTGCAAAATAATTTCCCGTTTATACCAGTTGCCACACAAACCTATACGGTTACAGGAACGGGTGCAAACGGCTGTCAGGGTATGGCTCAAGTTACAGTATCCGTAAATAGTATTCCCATTGTGAATGGAGGAGTAAATCAGTCGGTATGTTCTGGTACTATAGTGACCTTGGTAGGCTCCGGTGCGAATACCTACACATGGGATAACAATGTGCAAAATAATGTCCCGTTTACACCAGTTTCTACGCAAACCTACACGGTTACGGGAACGGCATTAAACGGTTGTCAAAGCACCGCTCAGGTGATTGTGACTGTATTTGCAAACCCAATCGTAAATGCAGGAAATGATCAAACAATCTGCCAAGGAAGCCCTGTTGCATTAACAGCTACAGGGGCATCGAATTATTCATGGAATAATAACATTCCAAATGGTACTATCTTTTATCCAACGCAAACTCAAGTTTATACAGTTACCGGCACCAATGCAAATGGGTGTCAGAATATTGATTTCGTTAATGTTACAGTTAATCCATCACCCCAGGTAACTGCAGGACCAAATCAATCGGTTTGTGCGGGCACCTCAGTGACTTTGGCAGGGTCTGGTGCGAATACCTACACATGGAATAACAATGTGCAAAATAATTTCCCGTTTATACCAGTTGCCACACAAACCTATACGGTTACAGGAACGGGTGCAAACGGCTGTCAGGGCTCAGCTCAAGTCACTGTAACATTGTTAGAATCCCCAGCAGTAAATGCAGGAGACTCGGTGTATGTTTGTAATGGCCAAGAAGCAATCTTATGGGGAAGTGGTGCAGATGAACTTGCATGGAATGCAAATGTTACCAGCGGCGTACCCTTTGTCCCAACCACGAGTGGCTATTATTATTTAACAGGAATAAATACAAATGGTTGTAGTGCAATTGACTCAGTATTTATTCAAGTTTCGAATGCAAATTATGCGCAACCCATCACGGTTTCCCTTTTAGGGGTGGATGTTCTCTATGCTGTTGATTCAACCTTAGATTTTTATCAATGGGGATATACTTTTAATGGGCTCGATATAAACAGTTGTTTTGGAACACATTATTGTTATTTCCAAGATTTTAATCCATCAATAAAAGAATATTGGGTAGACCATGGGAATTCAGGGGAATGTTATCGACGTACTTATTATAATCAAATGAATGCGTTAAATGAAACCGTGTTTGATGAAATAAAAGCCATGCCAGTGCCATTTACTTCGTATTTAACGATTCAAACGAATCATGAACAAGAGTATTTGTTAGATATTTTTACAATTCAGGGAGAGCGTATTATGCAAACGCAGTTTTTGGATAATGTGATTACCTTAACTACAGAGCACTGGGCAAAAGGGGTATATTATATTCAATTAAGCAGCCGAAGAGGTGTTCAGCGCATACATGTGATTAAATAGTTACCAAGGGCACTTATACTTCGCAGTTTTTGCAAGTTTATACTCATTGCTTAAATACGGATATTGCTCTACTGCAATTTTCAATGAAAGGTCTTGTAGGAATTTTTCGCGAGCGGTCGAGTCGGTTATTCCCGCCATTTCGTTCATTACATCTTTAAATTCTTCAGCCAATGCATCGAATTTGGCAAAGCGCTTCTTTAATAATTCTTGCATTTCTGATTGTTTTTTGAACCGGGTAGCATCGAACGAGGTGGAAAGTAGTTTGTTCTTGAGTTCAGGATATTTATTATTGTAGGCTTTCGGCAATACACCCTCATCTAAAAACTTGAGGCCTTCCTGAATTAGTAAGGATTGGCTATTGAATAAGGCAATGTCCGTCGTTAACTCAGGCAAATTAAGTGAAATTGTGCCTTGGTCTGTATTCATCATGACCGACTTACAAAAGTAGAGTAAATCCAGCCTTAACTTTTCTGTTTCGCCTTTCTCCTTTGAACTAGCATCCTTTAACGAGCTTATTTGGGTTTCCTTTTCTTCTATGGAAGAAGTCATTTCAGTTATACGTGTATTTTGCTCATCGATAGTCTTATTCAGTGCCTTGATGGTGGAATCCGGTTGCTCGGAGTTGTTGGTACTTATATTTTTTAAAATTTCTTCGAAAGATTTTAAAGTGTTTTTTATATCTTCTAATGACCTGGCAGTTTCTTTTTCAAAATTTGTTGAGTCATTATTTTTCTTTTCATTCGAAACGTTAGTTTTCGGTTCCCATGTCCTGGTTTTCTGTGAATAGTAGCTTCCCATATTCATTAAAACAATAAAGAATACGAGTTTAGTATAAAAACCCGTGTGGTTTAATTTAAAACGGCGGTAATTTTTTTCTTTTTTCATAGTCGGTGTAATATTTGGGATATTTCATTAAAGTAGATTTATTTTCTGGTAAGCTAAAGTAGCTTCGATCTTTTATTTTTTTCGCTTCATTGCTGTTGGGATCAGCATTGGGGTCCCCAACTTTGAACTTGTAAATCCCGTGAAAATTTTCAAAATCTTTGATTTCCTGCTTGATGTTACCTTCAATGCGAGTTATTTTCGGGCAATTTCGCCAAACAAAACCGCGAATGGCGCCTTGAAAATCAGAACGCAAGCGGTCTGCTTCTAAGGGATTGTAATACCCTGATAAAAAGCGCTGTAATCTTCCTGAGAAGCTTAGTGCGTTCTGATATCTGGAATATACCACGAGTGCCTGCCTCAAGTTATCATTCTTTTCTGCATAGGATTGTGCTATTTGCACTACCGAACCAATGTTTGTCGATGTACAATGGTCTTTAGCCCAGGCATTAATTGAATTGCATAACGACGTTTGTGTGCTGATTTCAAGTGAGTTAATCATGGCCGCATACTTTCTTTGGTCAATTTTCCCGAGATTTCGTTGTGCTTGCAATTTCGTTTGAATGTAATCAACGGAGGCTTGATTGTAAGGGCGCCCGTCCAATGCATTTATACTGTCTGAAAGGACGTCAGCCTCAGGAGGGTTAGTAGGAGGTGGAGTGCGATTGCAGTCAGGACAATACAACATTAACCCTGCAATAACTGCTGCGGCAATTCCAAAGACAACAAGAAAGATAAGGTGTTTTTTCATACGAGGGTAAGTGCTTAAATTCTAAATTATAATTTTTTATTACATGCGTCTTTTTTTTGAAAAATAGTTTTCAGCGAAAAACACCATTACCTATGGACATAGCTTACCTAACCTCGATGTAACTAAATTTCGAGCCGTTTTTCCGTAGCTACTTAATGGCATTTTATCCTGGTTCATTTTAATATCTTCACAGTTCAGCTGTATTCTTACTTCATTTGCATTTCCATTTTTAGTAAATCTAATCCAATATGTATCCCATTCGTTTGTCGCTTCTGTACCGCCCTCCTTACACCCTTTATTGGTTTTTGATCCAGCCACTTTAGGGCATTTATCGTCTTTATCATTCACCCCATCACCATCGGTATCTGCTTTATTAGGGTCGCTTTTTCCTTTTTCTTGTTGGTTGGTTAACCCGTCGTTATCTTGGTCGCAAGGCCCAGCGCTTTGGTTGGGAACGCAAGGGTTCTTATCGTCGGAATCCTTGGATTTTACTGTTCCATCGCGATCGTCGTCAGGGTCGTCTGATTCAACTTCTTTCCATAAGGTGGAGGTAGTTCCATTATAGTCATTCCACTTGGTTGGCGTATCTTTTTCCGCTTTTTCCCATTTATCTCCTAAAAATCTAAAGATTGCTGAACCTTTTTCCATACCTTCTTCGCGGGTGTAGCCATACTTAACCGAGTATGTTTTACCGTCCTTCATAACGGTAACTATATCGTCTGGGTTTTTAGCATGGTTTAAATAGTCACGAAAGCGATGGTCTTTGCAATAATTATCAAGGGAGTCAAAGAGCGCCCCGCTGGTTACAACGGTATACTCTTCGTCTACAAACGCATGTGCTTTCGGCTGGTAATGCCAAACTCTATCTTTGTAACTAAACCAACGCGCTGATTTGTCATCGCAGTGCAGTGTTTTACGGTCTTGTGCGTATTTTACGCGGAAACATGAGCAGATTTCTCTTGTTTTACTTGCGGCTACTACGCCGTCTGTATTTACAAAATCTGTTAAGTTGAGGGTGGTATCCCGTAAAGGCGTTTCTTGGAAATCGCGTGGACTTACCAAGCCATCTCGATCTAAATCTTTCGCAAAGGAGTCGTTTTCAGAAGGGCGCAACAACAGGTACAGCACTACCATCCCTATAGCCAGGAAACCCATCAACCCCAAAATATCTTTTCTTATGGACATAGCCTACCTAACCTCCCTGTAACTAAATTTCGAGCCGTTTTTCCGTAGCTACTTAATGGCATTTTATCCTGGTTCATTTTAATATCTTCACAGTTCAGCTGTATTCTTACTTCATTTGCATTTCCATTTTTAGTAAATCCAATCCAATATGTATCCCATTCGTTTGTCGCTTCTGTACCGCCCTCCTTACACCCTTTATTGGTTTTTGATCCAGCCACTTTAGGGCATTTATCGTCTTTATCATTCACCCCATCACCATCGGTATCTGCTTTATTAGGGTCGCTTTTTCCTTTTTCTTGTTGGTTGGTTAACCCGTCGTTATCTTGGTCGCAAGGCCCAGCGCTTTGGTTGGGAACGCAAGGGTTCTTATCGTCGGAATCCTTGGATTTTACTGTTCCATCGCGATCGTCGTCAGGGTCGTCTGATTCAACTTCTTTCCATAAGGTGGAGGTAGTTCCATTATAGTCATTCCACTTGGTTGGCGTATCTTTTTCCGCTTTTTCCCATTTATCTCCTAAAAATCTAAAGATTGCTGAACCTTTTTCCATACCTTCTTCGCGGGTGTAGCCATACTTAACCGAGTATGTTTTACCGTCCTTCATAACGGTAACTATATCGTCTGGGTTTTTAGCAGGTATTTTGATTTTTATTTTGATGATGCTTTTTTTCTTCGCTATTTCCCCTGCCTCGGGATTCTGTGATTCAATGATTGCGTTTAGGCAGTCTGCTTCACAATTTTCACAATTTTCACAATCTAGTTTCCAATTATTATCTTTTGTTGCTTCTGAATATGTTTTGCCGATAAAATTGGGAATACTTTCATTTTCAGTAACGATGTTTTCTGCGGTACCTGTATTTCCCGATTTTGCGGTTTCCTGACCATGATTTAAAACGTAATACACGCCTAAAACTATGCAAATAGCAAAGAGTGAAATAAGGATTCGTTTTGTCCAAATTCCACGTTGAACGGGAATCCACTCCCTTTGAATGAGGTATTTATAGTGGTCATTATATTCAACACTCATTTTATCGGTACTCGAAAGTGCTGATGTCTTAGACTCTATTAAGTTAACTTCGTTGGTCCATTGGTTAATCATCATAACCCTTTCTTGTCTTGAGGCATTTTTTATGGTTTGGGCAAGTGATTTAGCTTCTTGTTCAATACGAATTACTATCTTTTGTTCGTATTGTTTTTTCCAGTAAAGAAAATCCGTTTTAAGTTCATTTGGAATGGTTATATCTTTTCGGGAGTTAACAAGAGTTTTATAAGCTGTTGGATCTTCTAGCCAATTTGATAAACGCGCCTTGTTCAACAAATTCCAAACTTCCGAAAGAAAGAGTTTGGTGTCGTTAAGTTTAAAAGAAGCAATCCAATCTTCCCATGTTTTTACATGTTCAGGTTCAATGGATTTGAGTATTCCTGGGGCAGCAGCTAATATTTCCTGTGCTTTCTTAGGATTGTGAGTAAAGTGTGTTTGTAACGCGCGTTGCAATTCTGATTTGAATTCGCTCAGAATTTTCATTGAATTTTGCTTTGCCGAACGATTTTGTTGCCAAGCCAAAAACTCGCTACCTATTTTACTATCGATATAGGATGAAAATTTGGTGTAGAGTTGAGCAGCTTCGTCAAAGAGTCTCTCTTCTTTGGTGGTTAGGATGTTATTAAACCGTTCTAACCCCTCCTTTCGAGTCTTTTTTTCAACGACTAAATCGGAAAGTGAAACAACATTGTATCCGGTTAAAACAGCTCTTATATTGTTATTAGAGCCCACTGGAAAAATGAAAACATTCTGCCCAATTAACTCATTGAAGTTGCCTATTTCTGATAATTGATTAAATTCATAAATGACTTTACTGCGCGTATTTGTTTGGATTTTATTTTCCAAACTCAAATGTGCCACTTCTGCTTCTACCTGCTGCTTAGTGAATTTATTGATTTGAATAGCGTAGTCTGCATTCTTTGTTTTGTATAGTTTGTGTAAACCACTGAAGGCAGCGAGTAGATCACCATTAATTTGCTTATTTGCTGGGCAACAAATCGTAAACACAAGGTAAGATTGACGTCCTGCAATATCTTGATGATTTGCTAAAACAAAAGAGAACAGTTGATTAGAACCATCCTTAGTTAGGTAGAAAAAATTCTTGTCGCTTTGGCGGAACCAGGTATCTTTTTCATCATTAAAATTAGAAACAATGTTGTGGTAATTATTGACTTCCGAATCGTTCAGGGTTGCTAAAACTGGAAACAATGCTTCGTTCGCACGAAAACCCTTTCGAATTCCCCAGATATAAACTTCAAGTTCCATTTAGGTGCTTTAATTAAAGGGTAAACCAACTTTTGTTGTACCGCGCGGTGAGGGATTCAATTTTCTTTCCAAGAATGGCGGGATAATTCCTGAGATTTTCATTTGTTTTTGGATTATAATCTTCAAGTAGTTGCCCAAAAACGCATTTTCCAATGGAGTAAGGTATGATTTCAAATTCAATGTTAGCCTCCTTTCTTAGATTTTCTAAATTTTGTTTGAAGGATCCATAATAGTCGTCAATATATTGGTTCGCATATTCTTGGTATTTTTCTTTGGAAACTGGGAACATATCGGCTTTAGTTACTACCAAGAATATCGAGTCCGTTTTATTAATGATACCCATTTCTTTTAGGTTGTTTAGAACAACACTTAGCGAAAGGGATTGACGAAAGGCATCTTCACCTTCATTATCTAGGGTGTAATCTAAAATAAAGAACAGTGCTTTACGATTGGTGTTATCTAAAAATGTTTTATGCTGTGTAAAGTACTGGGCTCCTTCATCAGCTACTTTTTCGAATTTTTCACCAGCCATATCCAGTATATTTATTGGAATAGAAGATTTTTTAGTTTTCGGTCCGAAAATTGTAGTTTGGGTCTCCGTAAGGTTTAAGGTAACTTCAATGTAATCTATAAAGGTGTTTGGGTTATTTCTTGGTAAAATCCCTTTCGCAAAGCCTCCGGCGAGGAGTCTAAAATACTTAACACCTCTTGGGTTACTTACTTCAGGGTTACAAATTCCTGTTCTCATCCAATGAGTTAATAAACTTGCTATTAGGCAGGATTTTCCTGCGGAAGGCATGCCTAGAAAATAAAAATCAGTGCAATTAGGTTTAAGTGCTGGTAATTCTTGAAGGCTAACTGGTGGCATTTGTTCAGGAGAATAATCTTCAATACGCTTGATCATTCGGTTGTCTAACCCACAATAATCTCTTAAGGTTTGGGCAGAAATAGCATTATTATTGAGGTGTTCTTGTAATTCATTTACTCCGATTTGTCCCGCATTAACGCGATCAATTAACAACTTATTAAAGCCATCCCCTCCAAGAAGACCGAAGTCATCATTATCTTCAATTTCTTCCCCTGAAAAGATGTTTTCATCATCTTCATCTATTTCATTTTCAAATAACTCATCTATAAGAGCCTTATTCATACCAGCACTTTGTAGTTGTGTCTGTGTAATTCCTTCTATTTCAACTTGTTGCTTTAAAATATTGATATTTAGGTTATTCAAGAGCTCGGCACTTATTTCATATTTTATGAGGCAACTGAGTTCAAGACCTTTATTTTGAACGAAGGCATTTATTTCATTAACCGAAAAAGTATTAATGTTTTCGAGAATATACTTAAGTTGTGGGTTGGTTACGTTACACATTGGAAAATTTTAAAATGAATGATACTATTTGCCAAAACTACGACCGGGAGTTAACAAAAATGGCAATAAAATTAGGAGTTGAAATCCAAGGAGTACTAAAAGTGTTGATACACCTTTATGCTTTTGAGCTAATAGTTTTGGATTGGAAATTAACGTGGGCTCTGTCAGCAAGCCGATATTTACTTCCAATGCTGTTTCTTCATTTTGGGTAAATTCGGCCAATTGTTTTTCTAAATATCGGTAATCGTCCTTAATTCTTGTATCCAAGTCATTAAATGTATTTATGAGGGACAATCGGTTCCAATTTTCTATAATATTCTGGTTCTCGGCAAAATAGCTAGTGTCACCTAATCTATTGGTTGTTATGCTGTTTATGGTAGTGTGATATTCATCTTTAGAAGCATTAATTTTTTTTGTTAAATTCGATCCACGTACTCCTTTCCAATTATCGATGTTTATTTTTTCAAAATTATAGGGCTTGCTAATAAGGATCGTTGTGTTTCCGTCTACGTTTCTACCATTTTGTAGGTCTTTAACTACATTTTCTAAATCGGCATGGTAGTCTTCCGTCCAAGTTGTTGATTTTGAAGTGAATGCATTGTAGATTCTCTTTAAGCCTGTAATTTTTTCGGTTCCTTTAGTGATGAGCTCCGCTTTTTCTAAAAATTCAACATTATAAAAATGCAAAACCATAAATGAAACGAGTATGCTGAAGACACCATAAATGCCGAACATTAGGAGCACTTTATTGGGATATCCACTTCGTGGGCGATCAATTTTAGCCTTACAGAATTGATCTACAAGAAAATACATGGCACCAACACTTACCATACTGATTAATCCAGCAAAAATAATGGAGCCGTTTAACCAATAAAATGAACCGAGAAATACACCAATTAATGTGCCTAACAGTCCTAACCCCTGACTCAGTAAAATGAGAATTTTAAAATTATCGTTTTGTTTCATAGTGTAATAATTTGTGTTAAAGTTATGGATATCAATTAATATATTCAAGTGCTTTATCAATTTGAAGAAATGAAGGGATGGAACGGTCTGGAACTGTTTTAGCTGTTTTTCTGAGTAATTTCATAATTTCTTTGTTTTGTAACTTTGGTTTTACTGATTTAATTAATGCTACTGCTCCTGTGACTATCGGAGCGGCCATACTTGTCCCGTCCATTGATTCATATTTACCAAAAGGTACCGAGCTAAAAATATCAACACCCGGCGCGGATATAAACGTATTTTTACTCAGACATCCTTTACAGTAATTACTAAAAGATGCTTTTTTAAGGGAGGGGTCAAGTGCCACTACTTTTAATACCTCATCACTTCGTTGCATAGGGTCAAGTCCAATTGGAAGGTCTTCGTTTCCAGCTGCTAACACTATTAATGTATTCGATTTTTCAGCCATGTGAAATAATTCTTTCCAAAAGGCTTCTTCATCTTTACCGTAATTTGAAATGATGTTTTCTAATTCCCCTGGACTTTTTGATTTTAGTTCCTCTCCAAAGTATTTTCCCAAGGACATATTGATAACATCAGCTCCGTGATTGAGGGCGTATAGTACACCATCTACAATATCAGTCATCGTGAAGTATTCTTCACCTGAACCTATTTGAATTGGCATAAAACTACATTTTGGAGCTATACCTGAAGATCCTGAGTTATTATTTGCATTTGCCAATGCCAGTCCAGCGACATGAGTACCGTGTTTAATATGGTCATTGCCGAAAATTTTAGTATTATCTGTAGTGACATTATAAGGATATATAATATTCTTCCCTTTAAATTCAGGGTGATTTAAATCAAATCCATCGTCAATGATAGCAACTCGAACACTGGTGTCTCCCATTGAAATGTCCCAAGCTTTTGGTGTATTAATGGCATTGAAGTACCAAGACTTTTCTGGATCCTTCATGAACGGATCGTTAGTTTTTTTAGAACCAGTAAACACCGCCTCATTCCAAACTAAGGGATCATAGTCTTTTAATTTAGATTTAATGCTAGCTTTCGTTTGTTTCTCCTTTTCTTCAGGAAAACTTAATTGAAGCCGATTAGTCTCCTCATCAAAATAAACGATTTTGTACTCGGTTTCAGGAAAAATATGTTTTAACTCAACTGCCATTCGTTTGAATTTCTCCTTTTTATCTACTAATGCAAGATTTAATAAACCACCAACAATTACCCCACCAGTTTCATCATCCTCCTTAAAATCCGTTGTATCGATTGGGATAATTCGTTTACGAGGGATTTCCGGCATAATTTCATCATATCTTTCCTCAATTTCAACCTCGGAAAGATTTTCAGAATTCGGTGTTTCATCACATGTTCTTATAAGTAGAAGAATTAATACAATGAATAAAATCAATAATAACCACCAAAACTTAGAGGCAAAAATCTCAAAACGATCCAAGCCTTTATAAAACCAGTGTTTGGTTTTAATAGGTGAAGATTTTCCGTCTTTGTCAATCGGTTCCTTTTCTGGTTCTGACTTTTGTTCTTGACCTTGTTCTTGTGGAGATGAAGAACCTTCAGTTTCGTTAGTGTTTTCTACTGATGTGGCTTCAATTTCATCAGAATCCATTAAATCAGTATTTGAATTGTCTATAAAATCAAGGTTTTCTTCAGTTTCTGAACTTTCATTATCCGGAAAGGCATGAATCAGGGGTTCCTGCTCCCCTGTTTGAACGTCTCCACTTACCACCTTTGGATCAATGATAAGAATTGACGATTTAAATAGTTCGAATGGGAGGGAATAATCTTTCTGTTTATGTGTTTTGATTCCCCAAACAAAAACTAAATCTAAACCATTTGAAAAAAGTAGAAGATGGTCTGGATTAAAAACACTATTCAAAATATCAGCCCAATATCGCTGATCAACGTCTGATGAAGTTGAGAGTTCATTACAAATTTGCTCAATCTCATATCTTCGAGCATTATAAGTAATTAACATTTTACGTTGTTCAGCCTCGCTGAGTGATGCTAAGGGTTTTAATTCCCCTTCAACTGGACTATACCAGACCAAATCAGTATTGATAAGATTTGGTTGGGCCAATAACTTTTGAAATGGCGAAGGAAATCTTGAAGACAGGAATTGTTGAATTTGATTATACTGTTCATACAAATAATTAACATTATTTGAAACTAATTGATATTCAGTTAACGAAGTTTTTAGAAATTCTCTCATATGTTCAAGATGTTAGTGTTTCTCAATGAAACATAGCTACTAATATACATTAATTACTTGGACGAAATTAAGTTGGTCCAGCATTAAAAAATCTTTCAATTTATTTGTCGCAAATAATTTTACAAGATCCGTTACTCCACTTTTGCATGTCTGAGGAACTCCAAATTCGTTTAGATTGGGGATAAGTCGCTTGTAATTCTGGTGGGTATGTATCCGAGTTGCAATGGCTATAGATGGGATTATCTTTAAATAAAATATTATTAATTACAAGTGGTCCTTCTACATCTAGAAGTACGGCCCCCTTGAAATTGGGGCGGCTGTAAATTATTAATCTAGTTCCTTTATCAATTGCAATTCCATCAAAAGTTTGTCTCACCGCTTTTGGGAAAGCAAGGTTATTGTTTGAGTAGTATCCAGCCCCCACATATTCACTAGCCAAATCCTCTTCATAAATTTTAGATATTCCTATTGATAAATCAAATTTACCACCCATAATTAACCCACTAAAATGAACACGGCAATTTGCTTCAGGCGCTTTTGCAATGGTATCTAAATTTTTATCGGGAACTTTTTCATTGCATTCACAACAATTTTCAAGTTCTCTATCAATTTTTCTTAGAAGTCGATTAATTTCTACTTGCTCATTGCAAATGTTTGCTGTGTTCCAAACCGAGAGAATAAGCCAAATTAGTAGAGAAATTGCCACCCCCCACATTAAATAGTTCATCCACCAGTATCTAAATGAAAACCAGTTATATTCTCTAATGGATTTAAACCACCATTTTCTTTTAAGCCGCATTATATTGTGTCTTTTCATATGCTTAATTTGGACATCCGATGGTGTATTCCCAGGACGTTCCTGTACCGCCTGTTAATACAACTTTTATAAATTGGTCAATGTGATATCTATATAAAAAGTGTAAGGTCCCAGTGGATTCTGATCCATTTCCACTTCCAACAAATCCACGATTATTCCCTTTAATTGTAAAAGTAGAGGCCACTAAATTATTTTCATAATATACTTCCATTTTATCTGGTTCTGAATACATGTTAAATGTAATAGCTACCATGCCAGAAGTTGTGCCTAGTGTATAGGTTTTCACGTCAACCCCATCAGATCCACTATGTGCTTTCGTATCGCATTTACGTGAATCTTTTGGCGGTGGGGCGGGTAACTTTACTGGAGGTGGTAAAGAGTCTGTTTTAATTAATGAATCTTTTAGTGTTATTAACTCACAATAGCAGCAATGATCGAGATTATTATCAATTATTTTTATGATTTTGTTAGTATAAACGAAACTACATAATTTATTATCGGTTGAACTGAGATAATTTTGCCAAAAAATAAAGAACGTGATTACTCCAAATAATAAAAGCCAATTGAACCAATAGTACCTGTATCCGAAATAATTGCGTTCTCGAATACTGGTAATCCACCATTTTATTTTTGATGAAGGATGGTTGTTCATAGGCTTATTCGCAACAACGAGTATATTTAAACGTAATTGTAAAATCTTCACTAGTAGAGCCAGAGTATTTTAAATCTTTAACTTTACAAGGTGAAGACAGACTGCTGCCGGATAAAAGATAATTTCTTATTTCTATGGACCCTTCATTTCCGTGGTTATTGGCCTTTACATTTTTCATTATAATCGTATTATTGCCGTATTTAAGGATTTTGGGATTAAAATAATAGATTTCCATATTTTCAATTGGGCATTTAAAGTCTGCATCCTTGATGGTGATTCCAGTATTGGTAGTGGCAAGAAATACTGACCCTATTTGGGCAGATTTATTTAAGTCTAGCTCTCCTATTTTAGTACCATTTAAATACACATAAAAGTTGTCATCAATAACACTATTTTCATTACAAACTTGAAAGGCTAAAATTCGATCGGGACAATCTACTGCGAAAGTATCTGATGGTGCTCTTGGTGGTAAGTTGCAAGTACAACAGGATGATAATGCATCGTTGATGTCCGAAACATTTTTATATAGTTTTATGGATTTTGAGCAAGATTTACTTTTATCATTACTTCCAATCCAAGACAATCCAAACAAAAATATAGTCAGTAGTACGATTATATAATTAAACCACCAATATCTAAATCCGAAATAGTTTCGTTCACGAATTGTGATAATCCACCATTTATTCTTTTTTGGGGTCATCTGCCTTTGATATAGGAGGTATCACACCGTTCTCTTACTCGTTCTTCAAGTCGTTCCAGCTCTTTCTTGGTCTTTTTCATTTCATTACAGTAATCATCGCAATTTGGTTTATTACAAAATTTACAAAGCCAAATAATCAACAAAGTATAAATGATGATCCAAAAAAGGCCCCAAAATCTATATGAAATCCATCGTAGCCAACGCTTAATTCTCCCCAAAAAACCTATTTTATATCCTTTAAGAGGAATCGAAGGTTCAGCAATAATTTCCTCTTTTTCATCATCATCATCAACTTCCTCTTCCTTTGGTCTGATAGGATCAGGTTCAATTTCATCAGAGTCCTCTTTCTTCTCTTCGGTATTATTATTAACTATAGTTTCCTTAGAATCTTCTTCAATATTGATTCCAGAATTATTACCCTCATTAGGTTTGCTAGGCCCTAAAAGGTCTTTTCCTCCTGGAATAAGATTTTCCATTCCAGTGTTAAATTTGAACCCCCACAGCATAACCCAATCATCACTATTCGGTTTACCTAAAAGTATAATAGAATCTGGATTGAATAATTCAACGAAATATCTCCCCCATTCTTGAGAATCCTTGTCTTTAGAAGCACTTAACTTATTAATGATTTCATCGGTCTGATTTTTAAATACTGAGAATTTTTTCCTTATTTGGTTGATTTTTGATTCCTCTAAATTAGCAATCCTCACAAAGTCGCCACTATAATTACCATACCATTCAATATTGTTGCCGTTTAATTTTGGCTCTAATAATTGATTAATATATAACTGTGATAATTGTTCATTAAACAAGACGGACCGCACAGCATTGAAATCTTGATAGAGATACTTTGACCTAAAGGAAATAGCATCATATTCGGAACTTGATAAGGTAAAAAGTTTATTCATCTGGGTTAAAATTCAACGGTTTCAATTTCTTTGATAATGTGATTAAGGTGATCATTGGCAACAACATCAAAGGACCTAAAGCCACAATTGGACAACAGAATTAATTGTATTTTAGTAATAAAACTGTTGTAGTGATTAACAACTGGATATGTTATCATTAAGTCGTTTTCTGAGGAATCTTCCTCGAATAAATTAATGATTTCAATTTCACTTATCGGTGATGAATCTTGAATTAGACTAGATGTATCTAATTGGTATTGTTCAGCTAGCGTCATGACATTAATTTTTCTTTCATCGGACATGAAGTTGAACCCAAAATTAGATACGAAATCGTTTATATAACTGCTACTTATTGAAGCCAAGTATTCATCTGTATCATTAGAAACAGTCATTAGTCTTGTTTTACGCTCAAAAATTTGAATAAGTATTTTTCGGATTTGAAAAATCTCGAATGTTTCGAGAAGGGATTCAGCAATTAATCTGACAATCCCCAAATCTAAACCATGCCTCTCAAATTCTATGAAATTATCAGTATTCAGGGATTTCTTCCATAGATCAATTACCCCATCGACCAATTTATTAGCTGCACTAACATGTACATTTTCCAAAGCCAATTCCATATCGATGTCTTTATTAACTAACCAATCGGTAACTTCTTCTAATGAAGATAATCCTAATTTTGACATTAAAAGAACCTTATTTTCTTCTACGCTTAAAGCCAAGTTTAAGCCGTAAGTACGAAGAAATACTTCTTCCTTACTCGGGGCATGGTCATTTTTAGCCGGTAAGTAATTTTCGTGTATAAAGTTGTAAACATGAGTATGCGATACATAGAGTTTTTCTAAAAATTCACCGAAATACGAGTGGCTTTTCTTCGTGAATAAATTCAATAATTGCTCTCGAATAATTGTCCCGTTTTCTACGGCTTTAATACGTTGTTCTTGAACATCATCTGCAAAATGATACTTTTTTAATTGTTTAATTGACTGCACTTTATATTCAGATAAATTTTGAGTGTAGTTTCTTATTTTAATTAAATTATTCGCTGAAGGTGTTAAGTCATTTAAAATCCGTTCGGTTCCATCATTGTTAGGTGTAGTTGCAGAATTCCAAGCGTCTTCTGGGTTTTCAAAGTGCTCAATTACATATGGGTAGTTAATAAAGCTACTTTTAAGTCTATTATAATATTCTTTATTCTTAACCTCTAGTTCCGAGTTGTTTTCTAAATAACCAGAAAATAAATGATCTGAAAAGGTAAAGTCACGTAGAAGATAAATGTTCTTGAATTTTGGATGTTCAGTTGTCCACTCATCATCCCAATTATTCGTGAATACAATTTCTTTTTTAAATATTTTTATAAATCGATTTTCCCATTTGTGAGATAAATCTGCAGTGTCATTATTTGGATTAAATTCCAAGGTTGAATTGTAAAAAGTTAAAATTATAAACAAAGGGTTTGAGCCATTACTACCTATTCTACGTTGTCTTTCTTCACTCGTGTTACCAACATTAAACTTAATCCAATCATTAATTAATAAGGGTATTTCCTTAACCTCATTTTGCTGATTTTTAACACAGAATAATAGATTGTTTATCTCATAATTTGAAGAGTATTTGTTGAATAGATATGAAATTTTCCCCCTGAGAAACATGTTTTGAATTACCCCTTCTTTGATTACTTCATAAGGTTCCCGTGATCTTGCTCCAGGAAAATCAAGTAGGTCTGTATGTTTTAAAAATTCTTTTTTTTCTGCTATTTCAATGCTTAAGGGCATCCGGATTTCGGCAATTAAAGCACATAATAAATGAATATCAGTTGTTATTTCTTCAGAAGAAAATGTTTTAATGGTTATAGGCTCTTGTTTTATAAACATTTCGGAAACACGTACAACGTCAATAATTTTACCTTTATCTCTTAAAATAGCATCAGTTGTAACTTGAATTGATTTACTGAATTTTAATTTCTCAATGGTATTCAATAACCTATTGAATACGTTTGAAATATTTTTATCAAATCCCCATAATATCTCAAATAGTTGAACCCAAGAATTGGAGTCTAACCGGTCAATTATCTTTGCCGCCTCCACCCAAAAGCAACTGTTGCATAAAACATTAGCATTATGTTTCGTTCTTTTTAGATAGGTGTCAAAGTACTTTTTTATGGAATAAATATCGTCATCGGAAAGTTCCTTCGTTGGATTATTTTTTAGTTCGATATTTTGAAATTTTTGTATGTGTTGATGGATTTGCTCTTCATCTAAAGAATTAGGTTGCGAAAGGATATCTGAGAAATAAGAATCGCAAAGTATTAATACCACATCCTTAATATCTAATAAGGTGACCTTTACGGGATACTCAGCATCCACCAATTCATCAACGAGAGAAAACCGTGTTACAACACCTGTACTTTCTGTAAAGTTACCGGTTGGATTTATTTGTTGTAGGAAATCGAATTTTTGATTTTTTGGAAATATGATCTCTAAATTTTTACCGTCTTGGGATAGTAGATTTTTCACCAAATAAGACTTACCTACTTGGCTTTGACCAAAAAGAGCGAAAACAGGTTTGGTTTCAACGCTTTCTAAAATTGATTTTGTATCAGATTTTTGTGTAAAAATCGAATCTAATAAAGTAGCTTTTTCTTCATGTTTAACATGAGTGGTCACCCATTCTTTAGCCTGATTTAGCAAAGAATGAAATTGCGTAGTTTTTGATTTTAACTCTTGTATATGATTTCTATCGTACGTTTTCATATTAGTTTTTTGAATTTATTGATAAAGTAAACTCTGCGGTGTCAAACCAATATCCATTATCATTCGGAAGTGTAATAGTTTTTATGGTAAATAGAGATGGCGAAGGATTGTCTCCCGATTCATTTATGACCTCTTCAATTTCTATCTTTTCTTTATCTACATCAAATTCCCTATATAAGGTGATACGATATGGTAGCTCAGCATTTTTTTCATTAATAACATTCTGAAATGCGTCGGCTTCACTTTCTTTTTTTGTTATCGATTTCGAACGAGCAACTGTACTTAAATAATTTTCATTGTATTCTATTTGAAACAAATATCTTGATGGATAATTAGTTGAATTAATATGTTTTATTCCGATTCGATGGGGTAATGAATAAACTTGAATAGATGCTTTATTTATTTTAGGAGAGATAAATGATTCATTTACAACATTTTCTTTGATGGTTCCTAAATAGTTGGCGGTTGAAATTAACCTTGATTTTAATAGTTCGGGATTAATCTTTAATTTATTTAGTTTAAAAAATTTTGTTCCCATTAGACCAATGAGTGCTCCTGTTGCTACAATGGTTTTTGGATCTTGTACATAACCATTGTTGTCCGAGAACGGATACCATTTTCCAATCCAATAATTATTCAAGTTGATAAATCGATTGGGTTGTACTGGTTGAATTTCGATGAAAAGCCGCTCAATCTCTTTAAAGCTACAAGGTCTTCCTGATATGATGACATAATCACATCGGTATAAATGCATCAGTTTGGCTACCTGAGAAATTAATTTTGAAAATGTTGCATGAATGATTCTGTTGACTTTATCAGGATTCAAATTCCAAGTTAACTCTTCAAACCTAAATCCAAAGTGATTATGAAAGTGATCAAGTAAATCTTTTGATGGCTTTTGATCGGGAAATATTTCGTCATAGGTAACAATTTTTCGTTCATTTTGATTCGCGATTTCCATGAATTTGTGAGCAATTGGAACCCCAATTTGATTGAGAAAATTGACTCTCATCATCCGTGTTAGAAACCCCATCACAGCGGCGTCTTTTCCAAAATAACCATTTAATTTTTCTCTTATCTCTGCACCTATAACCTGTCTTCCATAGTTTTCAATTACTCCAGTACACAGATAATCATCTGCAATTTCAGCACCTTCAATGATAATTTGTTGTATAATATTTTTCATTAAATCATCACCTGCAATATTAAAGCTTTCATGATATAATGGGGATGGAGTCAACTCTCGATTTGTCACATGATATTCACAAATCATAAGATCTGAAGTACCTCCCCCGATATCCAATGAGCCTATGGTCAGAACTTGCTTGCCTTCATGTGATTTGTGACCGAATAATCGAAATAAATCAATGGCATTTCCATCAAATTTGTGCTGTATTAACCCATATAGAAATACTAATTGACTACATGTTGCTTCATCGTAAATCCAATCCACTTTCTCTTCAAGGTCGTCTAAGTTTTTCCGAAGACTACTGACAGAAGGAAAAATATCAAATTTATCCGAAAGAACAGGGCTAATTAATGCATTATCATTATAGATTTTGCTCTCATAATTTTTCAATAAGGTTGCAGCATCTTGTGCACATTGCCTCAAAGCAATTTGTTCAAGCTTGACCATTCCTGTAGGGCAAGTAATTACAACATTCCTCAATCGTCGTCTTGCACTGGGTCGGCCGTGTGTGGATCTAAACTCAAACGAATTAAACTGAGCAACAGCTTGAGAAAAAATTTCAAGAAACAAAAAGGTCATTAGTGTTTTTCTTGAATACAACGGAATAGGACCGAATGTGCCTTCTCTACACAAACTACCATCGCTTTTAATTTGTTCAGAAATCCCACGTTTGTAGACATCTCTTGGGTTTTCCGTTTCGTTGTCGTAAAATTTCCATGGAAACTTTGAACTTTTGTCATCCCATAAATATCTTTTAGGACTCGAATAAAAAGTTTTGTTTTCATGATGCATATTACGTGAAATGGCATAATTATGGATCATCTGTTCAGCTTCAAATCCTATTCTTACTGGGCTTGGCCAATGGAATTTATCTTGTTTACTAAAGAAATGATCTTTCATGCCAAATGTTTCGTCTTTAAAAACAATTCGCGTCGAAAAAGAATCAGAATAGGTTTTAATTGGATAGTTTAAATCACGTAAGCGTAGTTTTTTTACTTTATTAAAATTGATTTCTCCTTCAATAGGAGTTTCGAATAGAATCGCACAGGTTTGTGAATTACCCACATCTATTGCTAAATCTAGATCAATTATTTCAGTTTGATCAGTTAGGATTTGGATTTGTGGCATATCGTTAGTTGCCCTCAAAATCCTCAACAAATGAAAGTAGGTGGCTAGATGATGGGTCTTTGAAGAATTCGAGTCTATATTAAAAAAGGATCTTAGCCAACGCTCAACCCAGTCACAATTAGTAATACTATTCATAAAGGACATAATCAAATCTTCATTTTCACATAACGTATATTTATTTTCGTTTGGATTGGTGCTAAGTACTGGACTATGATTTTGATTGGTTTCTTTGCTTATGGAAGTATCGACTGCAACCGCTAGATGCATTTCTTGTCTATCTTGATTATATTCGAACCAAATTCTTACCCAATCTGTGGGTCCAAACAGATTACTATTAATCTGATTGTTTTTAAAATAAGGCACAGGAATCCAACATTTCTCGAGTGATTTCAGTGTACGTTCAGTATTTCTAATTGAGAAAGTCCGTTGCTCTCCTTCAATAAACAAATACTTATCGGAGTTTTCTATTTTGTCAATTTTCTCGTAGTCATTTAATTCAGTTCTTGCAATGCGCAAGTCCAATAAATCAGATTTTCTAATAAACTTCCCTATACTGCGGATCTCTATTAATTCTTCGAACCAAAACTCCATGGTCTTAGTATCAATTCCTTCATAATAATAGAATTTACTTTTACGGAATTCCTCAGGATTTAAAGATATTTTAAAATCACTAATTTGTATCCCAGTATTTGCAATGAGAGAAATATAATCCATTTGATAAAAAATGTTGATTGTCGGGTTTTATTAAGGTGTTTAGACAAAGTTATCCCTTTTACTACATTTTACAAATCTTACCTTAGCTAAATTGAAGCATATTTTTATGGATTATTAGCTGCTTAGCATTCATGTAATTATTGCCTGAAAAGCTATTGCGAGGCAGATATTTTTGGCGAGGAGCAGAAATAATACACTTAATTCCCAAAGTCGACAGAAATTCAAACAATTTACTTTAATAGCTCATTCCGGCAGCATGTTTTATGGCGTGGGGTGCATTTTTTTTTCTAACCTCTCAATAATTTTTGCCAAGCCGATTGAGGTGGAGTAGTATAAATTATCCGGTCCTGTTAGAATTTTAATATTTACGTACAAAGAAATCACATTGGCGCCAGTTCTTTCACGAATAAGCCGATGCAACGAATTGTTTTTATTATGTCCGATGCTATTGAAATCGACACTTAACGAAGTCTTTGTCGTGATTTGATTGGGACCAGTATATTCAATTTCTGTCATGGCCGACATAACTTCTTGCGTAACTTCTTCGAGCAAGGCTTGTGAGTCAAGCGTCGTAACACCTTGCACCCAGTCCTGGGTTTCTGGAGTATTTCCGTATTCGAAAATAAGATCTTTCCTTCCCGAGGCAGCGGATGAAAGCACCACGAAAAAGGTATCTTGGCGGAACGAATCAATGTCTTCTAAAAAATCTACTAAAATAGGATTAATGTCCTCATGCTCATTTAAGACATACTTTTCATATTCTTTTGAACTGTTGCCGCCAATGTCATTACCTAGTGCGTTGGAAAGATAAAATTCTCGTGCTATAAAATTGACATTTAAATTATTCGCCAAGGTATAGGCCAAATGTGAAATACCCCGTTCGTTGTGCCCAATGGCATTGATGACAACAATCTTACTTTGGTTATTGAATTTTCGATATCCATAAGAGCAGTTCGATTGAAAGGATTCCACGATACGAAGATCAGATATGTTGCTGTTGGGGTCGGATTTCAACGCTCGAAATCGGAGGTTTTTAGCCTCTCGAACGCACTCAAACAATTCACTTTCGCTCAAAAGAAATTTGCTTTGGAGAAAATCCACAGACGCCCAACGAGGCTGGGCTTTGTATTTATAATGCTTCCCTCCGCCAGTCATTTTTGAAAAATGTTTACGGATGACGCCAATCCGCTCTAGAATGAGCTTTTTTTTGCGTTGCTCTTCCAGTTGCGCTATGAAAGCCGAGGCCAGTAAACCTGCAGGCAGTGCAAATAAGGCAATTCCCAACAAGCCATTAATGGTGGCCACCACTTTTGCCATTGTACTTACGGGTGTATTCAATGCAATCGCACCATAATCACCGGTGTACTTGCCAATCGACCAAATAAATACCTCTAAAATACTCTTGAAGCCGTTTTCGCGATTAGCGCTTTCAAAATGAAATATTAGGGAGGAAAGCGTCAAGGATAGGAGCATAATTCCGATTAAAGACGTCAAAATATCCTCTTTTTTGGAATTAAAGGCCGCAGAAATGGCGCCGAAAGAAGGGATATACCTTACGACCCGCCATAAGCGCAAAATACGCAACGCACCAAAACCAGCGAACATCGGAAGATTTAGAAGGTCGAACACCATCGGAATTAAACTCAGTAAGTCAATAATGCCTAAAAAGGAAAACACATAATTCCACGACGAAGAACCAAATCCGAGCTCCTTCGCATAGCGAATTCGTAGGATAAATTCGGTGAGAAAAAATACGGTAATCAGATACATAAAAAAAACGTTCGAGAATATGTAACCTGCATTTCCATTGCTCAAAACGTAGTCGAGGGTGCTAAGGACAATGGCTGTAACGATTAATGTATTGCCAATTACGCTTACTTTTGAACCCCAAAAATCATCGTCTAAAACATCAATAATGAGGTTGGATTGCTTTTTCTGTTTTGGCTTATCTGAACGGATTTGGATGAAGGGAAGATTTCGAAATCTTGCATAGAGGTTGAGGTTCATTAGTTCAGTTGTTGAAGGATTATTATGGTTGTTGGTCAAACAGGAACAAGGGTTTTTTGTGTGGAATCGGAGTTTCTTGATTTCAAATCTCGTAAATTTTTCGTTATCTTGACGCTTAATTTTCTGAATTTTAATATCTTTATACAAAAATTAGTGTTATGCAGAATTTCAAATTCGTAACCGATTCAGAAACTATTTTTACAGAACTTATGGTACCGGGGTATGCCAATTTTGGCGACAAGGTCCATGGTGGGGTCATTCTCTCTATTATGGATAAAGTGGCCTATGCTACCGCCGTAAAACATTGCGAAGGGTATGTGGTTACCATCGGTGTGGATGCCGTGGAGTTCCATAAACCCGTGGAAATCGGCAACTTGTTAACCATGAAATCCAGGGTGAATTATGTGGGAAAAACCTCCATGATCGTGGGCATTCGTTGCGAAGCAACGGATATAAAAACCGGTGCAATCAGCCATACGAACACGGCTTTTTTCACCATGAACATGAAGCCGGAACATGAGGGGGATATGGTGCCAGGACTTATATTGAATAACGACGAGGACGTTCGCCGCTTTGCGGAAGGCTTGTACATGAAGAACATGGGAGCCGAAAAAAGAAAAACGCTTCGAGGGGACTTGGAGGGAAGTACGGTGGAAGAAATACGCAAGGTTATTGCTAATGAGCGCATGCAAATCGCTTAATAACCACCATGTGTATTGTTTCGTCAAAATTTAGTTGGGATTATGAATTTAAAAAGGATGTTATGAGATCAGTTTTGAATGGTATCGGTATACTCTTATGCGGAATAGGGTTTGCGCAAGATATTAAAAGGGATGTAGTTTATTCCCTTGGTAAAGATGAAATAGTTATAGAAGGAGAGGCCAAAATGATGTATGCAACTAATAAACGCAACTTTGCTATGGTAACCTTGGACACGCTTACCTATACACAACGTTTTGTGTGGAACGGAAAAGTAGTTTTTGAAAGTGATTATATCGATGTGAAATATTTGAATCTAAACGAGGAAAATGGCTACACGATAAAGTATTATGAAAACGAACAAGTGTTCATTAATTTTCGAGGCAAAATTTGTGGGCCTTACGAAAATGCTGAGGTTTTATTTGAGATAGGTGGTGGAGAACCTGCCTTGGCGTATAAATTGGGAACAAAATGGTATATGACCATTGGCCTGAAAAAATATGGACCTTTTGTAAGCATGCCAAGTAATTTAGAAATTCAAGAAAAAGGCAGTGGAAGTACCATAGAATCACATTACTATGCCATCTGGGCTTATGATGAAAGATATTGTAAGCAAAACTTAACCACAGTAATATCCGGGGACAATATTCTTGAGGCTGAATCTTCAAATCTGTATTTAAACGGGACCCTAAAAAACAGTTATGATGAAAAACGAAGCTCAATTATTGCAATTTCTTTCATTTCACCCAAGCGTTTCGGTTTTGTGGCATACCACGATGAGGAAACGGAGGTGTGGATCAATGGGAAATCAACCTTGCTAAAAGGATCGCAGCTCGGATTTACTTTAACCGCATCCGATTATTTCATTGCCATTGGCTACCCTAACGGAAGTAATGCAATTTTGAAAAACGGACAACTATACCTGGAAAATTTTGATGAACTTATTGCCTACAACGCCAACGGAGATGTGATGTACAAGCAAGACGATGCCGTTTTTGTAAACAAGAAACGCGTCGGTGATTGCCAAGGATATGTAAGAAGTGGAGTAATCAAGGGGGAAAAAATCTTTGCTTATGCATTTTATCATGATGAGGAAAATAAAATTGTAGATATTAGCGGGGTTAAAGCTACCCATAGCTATATTTGGGATTTGAACATTGATGTTAAGGGAGCAATTTCGTACAGGTATGTTGATAATGCCAATGCCTACAGGAAAAGTAAAACAGGAGCAATAGCGAATGATTCGCCAGATTTCTCGAGAGTATATGGATCAATAGAAATCAAATTGGACAATGGCCGCCATTTTTTTGAATCGAATTACGAATACGATTATGTGGTTATCGATGGAGAAATGTATGGGCACTCGCCAGCAATTCAAGCTTGGCACGACAAAGTTTCCAATTCCCTTCAATGGACCTGTTTGGAAAACAACCAATATGTGCAATATACCAAAGTGCTTCGTTAAATTCGCTCTTATTGTTTTCATTGAATTACTTCATGCACAAAAATACCAACAGACCAATTTCAGTGCATTTCAAAAGGCCCTCCTATTTTACAAACATCACAAGCAGGAATTTACCCAAGCGGCCAATGGTACGGTGTTGAATGCAACACAATTGTTTGCCATTGTTGCACCGGAAATTAGCCGTTACGATCCCATGGCCAATTGGATGGAATTAAATTCTTTAAGGTTCTTTTATGTGCAGTTTGGTAAAGGATATGCAGATTTTTCCATCGGGAGTTTTCAGATGAAACCCTCCTTTATTGAAAACATGGAGGATTTTGTTAAGCATAGTGTGTCCCTTCAAAAGGATAAGAAGGTTATAAAAATGAACAACCCGAATACGGGACTTCAGCGCCGAAAAACAATAGTCGATAGACTCGATAATCTGGATTGGCAGTTCAGTTATTTACATCTGTTTAGCTTAATTGCCGAAGAGAAATTATCGTCCCTGGCCTTGGAAGATAAAGAAGAGGAGTTGGTCTATTTTGCCACAATGTACAATGCTGGGATCCAGAAATCGACGGAACAATTAAACACGGAGTTGAGCAAGCAAAGATTTCCAAGAGAAGGAAGATTTAAATACAACTATGCGGACGTGGCAAAAGAATTTTACTTTGCCCTTGAGAACTAGTACGATTTTGATCAATTCGACTCTACCCTTGGTATGCCATTGAACCCTCAATTGGAACGATTTCGGCCAATTATGTATATCCTCTGTGAAATATAAATCGTATTTTTAGGTCATATCATTATTCATACCTTGTAAAAAGTGTCCGAATTCTATTTTTATTGTGGGCTTTTTGGCGTATCCTTCGGTTACATTTTTTTTGTTGCGACTAAGAATGTCCCCCGAGGTCAAGGACAAAGACAAGAACATGATAACGCAATTTTAATTATCGAGCAATTAACTGCGCATAGTTCAAAGCCGAAAAATTATCGTCGAGCGCCCAATGAATACGCTTTCTTCGGGTATCAAGTTTTTGGAACCGTGGAGGGAGATTCAGCAACTTTTCAATATATCTTTCCATTTATTGATAACCGAAATGTATGCTTCGCTACCAATATTTCGACCAGCGAGATGTCGTCTGCAGTTTCTGCCTTTGGGGTGCATAACACGTGTTTTGCCCCATTAGACCATAAAAGGTTTGCCTTACAAACGAACGATGAGGCATTTTTACGAGAAAACATGAACCGAGACGGTTTTTTTTATCGGTCGCATAATACCTATGATTTTGGTATCAATTTCGCGGAGGTAATCAAACTGTCCGAACCCCTGTTGCGCAGGGTGGCCAATTTTCTAGTTAACGAACTTGGTGCAAAAGATAGTTACACAAATCGAATCTTAGCGGCCCTTAATTTTGTCCAATTTTTACCTTACGGACAACCGAATTTCGACGCGGGAGAATACACCTATTTTGGTTTATCACTTCCTCACGAGTCGTTGGTAATTTCTTACGCAGATTGTGATAGTAAATCCGTATTGCTATGCGGAATCCTTAAAGAAATGTTAGATGATTGGGAAAAGTATGTAATTTTGGTTTATTGCTACGCTCGCGGAGTGCATCATATGATTGTGGGGGTACATGGCGTGTCCTTCGAAGGGCAAAAATATTATTTCCAAGGTAGAGATTATGTGTTACTGGAAACAACGACTCCGATTTCTCTTTCACAACAACGGAATTTAACCTATGAAAATATAGTAGTTTATAATTTTACATAGAATGATAGATTTTTTTAATTGTTTGGCATCACTCTCAGCAAAAGAAGCTTGGATTTTATTTATTTCCATTGCTTTTTGCTTTGCCATTGTGCCATATATCCGTACCATAAGTGCTATTCTTATGCTGATCATAAAACGAGAAAAACCAGAAATAGTGGATTTCAGTTGGCGCATTGCTCCTGCACAAAAGGTAGCGGAAAACCACGGGAAAAGCCTCTTTTATTTGGGGGAAAAAGGGATAGTTTACAAGGCCCTACCGATACGTCTTACGTGGAATGTAAAAGGGGCATACCGCATTGATGTTGAGCCGGGTTTTAGGCAACTTAAACAAAACAATCTAATCACCCTTGTAAAGCCGAATAACAACCGTTATCGGTTGATTGCTTATACGCTAAAAGGAAAATTGGAGGCGAGTCTTACGCTGGACGACAAACAGATAGTACAAATTCAAACAGCCCACTGGGGGGGAGCCAATCCGTTTGAACAACCTGAAATCCGTTCGAACAACGCAAAACTTCGCATGAATTCGACTTGGAGCCGCGTGAAGTTAAAAGACCGATGGTTTCTACATTACCCTGCTTTTGGAGATGGGTTGTTGGCAATATTCAAATCGAAAAATGGACAAATGCAGCGCAATAAGTTTCTGCTACAAACAAGGAATAACAATCGAAAAATGCCTATTTTTACCATGAGCCCCTCACGGATAAAAGGGTTTAATCATTCCATTAAGAAAAAGAATAATACAATTTAATATGAGTCAACGAAATAATAGTATCGGATTGAATGAATTGGTCGATTACCAAAAAAAGGAATACAAAGGTTTTTCGAAATTCCTGATGAATTTTCTTTGGAGATGTGCGGGTGCCGATCGTCAAATTTTAGATTATACCCCTTATTACGACCATGTAAAATATGCAGGAATCGGAGGGGTAGTATTGGCAACCGGCGTACTCGCTGCGCTTTCAATGGGCTTCGCTATATGGTATATTTTCAATTCGATTTGGATTTCGCTTTTGATTGGGGGCTTTTGGGGATTGATTATTTTTAATTTAGACCGTTTTATTATTTCGGGAACAGGAAAAGGAGACGGTACTGAGCAAATTAAGCTCTCGGAAATTTGGCCCGGAGGATTGATCCGAATTTTAATGGCGACCATACTTGGGTTTACCATTTCTGCTCCGTTAGAGGTATATATTTTTCAAAAGGAAATTGACAAACAGTTTTATAAAATTGACCAAGAAGAACAAAAAAGAGAGGTTGAAAAAATCGAAAAAATTTATACAAAATCGCCGGAATTTAACAAGTTAAATGCGGACAAAGCCACCATAGAACAAGAAATTAAAAAACTTGAATCGGAGCGTGAAGAATATCAACGCTTGGCCGCAGCCGAGAACACCACGGAAAAAGGTGGGTGTGGACCGAAGTGTCAAAAGTTTGAACGGATGGCGAGCGAGGTTATGGTTCGAATCAATGAACGAAAGGACAAAATCGCAGAAATAGATGCGAAATTAGATGTGTTTGAAACCAATAAAAAAGATAAAATTACCCAGTTAAGTAAGGTTAATAATTCTTCTCATGGCTTGTTGGATCGAATTATCGCGCTTGAAAATGTACCGGGTTCTGGTTGGCCAACTTGGTTAGTACGTTTAATGTTTATCATTATTGAAGTCGCACCAATTCTGTTTAAAATGATGCTTATGAAATCTTCTTATGATTGGATGCAGGAAAATGTTGCACAAATTCTCGAGGCAAAACAAGGGATTTCCATTAATGAAATCACCGATGAAAAGAACAATTTACACAGAGTTCGAGAAAATTATAACGCCTCCCGAATTGCAGAAGTATCCAAACACCAAAACGATTTAGAAAAGGAGAATACCAAACATTTGATGACGGTCTACGCAGAAAAAGAGAAGCAAGAAATTAATCAAGATCCAGATAAATTCATAAAGACCGACGGCAAATAAGCTTAAGCAGAAAGCAATGGCTGGCCCTTACAATATTTACGGCGATTTTAAAGGTTTATTCAAAACAAAACAATCCACTGCCATTGGTGCAGGAGATAATCCTCCGCACAATCTCGATCACACTGTTCAGGTTTATCAGGGAGTTCTTAAAGCAGAACAATTCTTTGAGGAATTTAAGCCGCAAGATTATCGAAAATTGGGCAGTTTTGTATTGCTGAATGTTCCTAATATAAGCGTTGTCTCTGATGCCCAAGGATCTATTGCTGAAAACCAGTTATTTACCTTTTCAGAATTGATCCTGATTGAACCAGAAATTCTTCGCGTTTATGAACTCAATGGAGAAACGTACGGGGAACTGAAATCAAAAGCTTATGGGCGAACTTTTCAAGCCCCGCAATTAACAAAGTTAAAGCCGGATTCCTTCGATTCTACGGGATATAGCGACAGAAATCAATGGGTTCAAAGGCAAGAGGGATGCATCAATCAAAGCTATCAAGGATGCGGAAAATTATTCCAAGGGTGTTTACAGAATTTCTGGAAAATCCTCTGGTTCCTTGTTTTATGCTTGCTCCTTTTTGGTTTGATTAGAGCTTGTAATTCGATCATTCATGATCAAGAGGTCTGCAATAAAGCCGAACAAGCAAGAAAGAACAAGGAGCAGTTGGAGAGAGAATTAAAAAAAATTAAAGAGCAATATGATCAAAATCTGATGAATACGCTTAAAAATATGAGTACGATTTATTTCTACCGAAACTCAACCGATTTACATGCGAATTCAAGTGGATTAAATGGCACCCTAGATCGCTTGGCCAATGTTATTCAAACCTATGATGACCGATCCTTTGTGCTTGTAGGGCATTGTGCGGACAATACGGTAGAGTTGGAAGGGATCGCAGAACTTCGAGCCAAAAAAGTGAAAGATCTACTCATCAATAAAGGGATAATTGGCAATCGTCTAACAATTCAATTAAAAGGATCATCCGAAGCCAAACCACTGCCTTTATATCAATTTATGGAGAAGGATGGAATAAGGGAGTATAATGCTAATATGAAAGTTACCGTGGTGGTTAACAAGAATTCAGCCCAATGACAAAATCTGCAAAATATTACGTTAAGGGTTATTTCGAAGGAACATTCACTACCGAACAAGCAACCGCTTTGGAGGAGGGCGCAACGTTAACGCATCTCCATGACCATCAAGTGCGCATTCATCGTGGAATTATATTCCACGCTACAGAAATACAAAGGTCCTCCTATGAGACTGCCGAAGCTTATTGGAATTTCCTTGAAGTAGATAATATAGAAATTCGTAAATCGCCTTATTGGCCTGTTACACAGGATCGGATTTTCACCTTGGTGGGCATGAAAATGAGTTTTGCAGAAATTCAAACCTCCATGGTTCAAGATCATCTTGGAAAAACGATCGGAGTTCTGAAAGGTGCGGTCATTGCCGGGGTAAGTGAACGGCCTTATTCTTATTCTGAAAACAAAGAGGAAAAAACCGTTGTCTGGGAAAAACCGCAATGGAATGATAGGCGATGGCGTAACAACGAAGGCTGTATACCCATTCGAGACAACGGTTGCTTGCCCGATTTCCCGAAATTATATCAGCGTGGATGTCAGGCACCCGGAGGATGTTGGCGTGCCTTAATTTTTGCTGCATTGATTTTAACGGGATTGTGGTTGTTGTCAAAATGCACCAACCTCGGGCATCAAATCGATTGTTATGTTCGACTTTGGAAAGAACGCCGTGAAATCTCAAAGCTTCAAAAGGAGCAACAACAATTATTGGATAGAATTGAAAAAACTAAATTGCCCAATAGCCCTTGCGGAAAAATTAGCGACCCCAACGGTAAAAACACACCAAAATCCTATGTGTTTGATCTGGGAAGACATAGCGGCAAGGTTCGTATAAACTACGAAATGTTTCAAATTCCGGATCGCATTGAGGTCATTTACGACGGAGAATTAGTCGCTGTTACGAATGATAAGAAATTCAACCCCATAAAATTAAGGGGGAAATTATATAACTTAGACTACCTCATTCCCATGGGTTTTGCTCAAGGTAAAGGTTCTTTGGTTTTTGATTACACATACCATGACTCAAAGCCAACAGAACTGTTAATCCGAGTAATTCCGAGTAAAGAATTTGAAACTACGGAGTGGAAACTTGATATTTTATGCCCATGAATCTAGGTGCTTTATTTTTAGGTGTTAATCCAAAATTGTTAGATCAATTACCGGAAGACTTGGCCCTTAAACAAAGTAGGTTATTTCATTTATTGGGAGCCATGATGTTGGTAATCAGTATGCTTTCTGCGTTTTCCGGGGCAATTTATGGCTTAGTTCTTTTTAACGATGATCGGATAGCCGCATGCTGTGCGGTATTCCTTGGATTAATAGGATTCATTATCGTTCAAATGCTGCTGTTTTCGTCCTTACAAACAGGATTCAACAAGCTCAAAAATCAATTATCGAACATGGACACCCTTTATGCGAATTTTACGCAGCAAGATATGCGAGGAATTTCTGATGAACAAGCATTGGAGCTCGTAACTCAACAAAAACAGGTGTTGCGAACAGAAATCGATAATACACCGTCAAACTCAAACTTTTCGAGAATAATTATTGTATCGTTCGTTGTTTCCGTACTACTAGGGTGGTCTTTTTTAATATCAACAGCCTATCAGTTTTTTGTTTTTAAGGACCAATTAAATCATAGTTTCAATTCGATAATGAAGAATCCACAGGTGAATCGTCTGGCCAATTCCTACCAAACAGCGGAGTTGAATGACCCCTTTTATGCGCAAAAGCTCGAGGCCATTGGAATAATGAAAATGTTAAAAAAGGATAAAGCCAAACCGTTTCGTTTATTGCATTGTCATTCGGCTTTATTTAGCTATAAAGTGTTAGCTAAAGGCATCGGAAACCATCGGTTATGGATTAACTTTTTGATGGCAATTATTTTGCTTTTACCTTTCTTTTTTGTGAAAAAATCCATTGAAATACAACGGGGATTATTGTTGAAAGAGGTGGTTATTGAGTCCATTGGCGCATCCTTGCTGATGTTTCTTTTAAGTTTAAGAGAAACACAACAATGTAAGGATCGCATCGAAAATCAGTTCGATTTTAATAAGTTGCTGGATTGATATGAAGTTGAATTTCGATAGCTTTTATAGGTATTTAATCGTATTTATTGCTTCAATTATATGGATTATAAGCTACTTGATTCCAAAAATTAACCATCAGAGTTTTCAAGACCGTTATATTGAGGATTGGTTGGAGGAATTTGATACTTCACGAGTAGAATTAAGTAAAGAAGAGGATGGAGATAAGGAGCCTAAAAAGGACGATGCAGAACCCAAGAAGTTAAGATATTTTCATTGGAAATGGGAGGATTATAGCGGTACACGATGTGAGGTTAAATTTTCCATACCCGAGGAAGATTATTTTAAAGCAAAAACGTACCGCGAGAATTATCGTAACGCTTCATTGTCCCTCCTTTACCAAGATTTTGTTCAAGTGTGCAGTCGCCCAATTTCCCTGTTAGCTGAGGCATTTCGTAAGGAAATGGATCAGCGAAAACTTCAAGGAATTGAACGTTTGAATTTTTTAGTTACTGCAATTCAAACACCTCCCTATACCTATATCGAAATCGATGAATGTGACGATGGGATTTGTGCACCCGACGGTTGCTGCCCTTTTGTTCAGCCTTTTGCAGTCTATACACCAACAGAATATATTTTTCAAGAAACAGGGGATTGTGATACTAAGTCCTTACTTGCATTTGCGCTTCTTAAAAAATTGAATTACCATGCCGCATTATTGGTAGGGGATACCGATGCTGGTCCTCACGCTATGTTAGGAGTAGCTCATCAGAATCCTGCAATTCCTAGCCGAACCGTAAGATATAACGGTACGATATATTATCCATGGGAGACTACGAATTTTGAGGAAGAATTTCAATTAGGAAATATGCGTATGTGGCGTGGATGGAATCATTGGACTGTCATGTTAAACTGAAATAAATAAAACTAAAACTATGGAAAACGTAATTAATGTATTGACCGCAACCGCTGTAATAATCGTTTATTTAATAACAGCAATAATCGTTCTGAGAAGGACTTTGATAAAAATGACACAACCCTTGAATCACGCCACAGGATTGCTTCTTGTGGGTGTGCTTATTGGATTTGGCATTAACTTGAACGATCTTGCTGAAATTGCCGTTACTTCCTTTTTCTTTTACGCTAAGACCAGTGGCTATCTGGTGGGAATTTTATTTTGGTTCATTTTCGCGATGATTGCCTTCTGTATTTCCTACCTGCTTTTTAGATTTAGTTTTCTTATGATTAACTGGGCAACCCCTGAGAATGAAAAAGAAGAACTTGGTAAAAATAACTGGGTGCTCGCCACAATACATGCGGTTGTTTACATTATGTTGTGTTTGGTATTAAGCGAATCTGTTTCGCTCCTGGCTAATACGTTGGTGGATTATCCTGAATACCCGAATTAATCCTCCCACTTCACCTGAAATTCGAGCTCGTGTTTACCTTCGCTGCGTTCGTGCTCAATCGTAAAACGCGCTCGATCCGGTACGTAAATAGCCTCGCCAGCCACACTTATCCGAAAATTCTCATTTTTTTCGATAGAATCTGCCAAACGACGTAGCTTTTGAACAAATTCTTCTTTGCTGTATTCTTTTTCGATATCTCTTTCTTCCATGTTCGTTATTTTTACGAAAATAATCACAATCAACAAAGCTAAGTTAATACATAAATTAACATTATGACAAATTACGACATCATCGGCGATATCCATGGGCACGCCGACGCCTTGGAACAATTGCTTCAAAAAATGGGATATCGAAGGCACCAAGGAATTTACCAAAACCCTTCCCGAAAAGTGGTGTTTCTGGGTGATTTTATCGATCGAGGCCCGAAAATTCGCGAGACATTGCACCTCGTTAAAGATATGGTGGATGCAGGATTCGCACATGCCATTATGGGAAATCATGAATACAATGCGGTTTGTTTCGCCACGCCGAATTCACAAAAAGGAGGATTTTTTCGGGAGCATACCATCAAGGAAATTGGACAACATGAGCAAACCTTAAAACAGTTTAAACATTTTCAAGAAGAATGGAGGGATTTCCTCACCTGGTTTAAGCACCTTCCGATGTTTCTGGAGTTTCCTAACTTCAACGTTGTGCACGCTTATTGGAATGCCCAACATATTGCTTGGTTAAAAGCACATTATCACCCGGAATCGGGAGGGCTATCTGAAGCGTTCTTATTCCAATGTTCGGAGGAGGGCGATGCGCTCAACCCGAACGTTGCCTATACAGCGGTGGAAGAAACGTTAAAAGGGGCGGAAATGAGGCTGCCGGATAATGCATTTATGGTGGATAAGGAGGGAAACATTCGGTATGAATGCCGTTTAAAATGGTGGGCAAAAACCAAAGGCACCATGGGTGAAGGATTAATGGAATGCCCGGATAGTATTAAAAGCCAACCGATGCCAGAAAAATATCGCGCTATATTCACCTCGGATAAACCCATTTTCTTCGGACATTATTGGTTGAAAGGTACGCCTGAAGAAGTTAACCCTTCTGCCATATGTTTGGACTATAGCATCGCAAAGGATGGGAAATTAACGGCCTATCAGTTCGACCAAAAGCAATTTGTTTGGGTGTAACGTCAATAAATGTGTATTTTTGCACCCTTATTTTGCTAAAATAAATTTGAAATATGTCACTGTAAAGTAACATTGGTCGTATAGCTTCCCGAATCGCACTTCGTGCCATCGGGACAAGCCCCGAAGAGTCGGGACATGCAACTTCGCTATAGGATGTAAAATTTGAAATATGTTGCTGTAAAGTAACAATGGTCCTATAGCTTCCCGAATCGCACTTCGTGCCATCGGGCCAAGCCCCGAAGAGTCGGGACATGCAACTTCGCTATAGGATGTAAAATTTGAAATACGTTGCTGTAAAGTAACAATGGTCCTATAGCTTCCCGAATCGCACTTCGTGCCATCGGGACAAGCCCCGAAGAGTCGGGACATGCAACTTCGCTATAGGATGTAAAATTTGAAATATGTTGCTGTAAAGTAACAATGGTCCTATAGCTTCCCGAATCGCACTTCGTGCCATCGGGCCAAGCCCCGAAGAGTCGGGACATGCAACTTCGCTATAGGATGTAAAATTTGAAATACGTTGCTGTAAAGTAACAATGGTCCTATAGCTTCCCGAATCGCACTTCGTGCCATCGGGACAAGCCCCGAAGAGTCGGGACATGCAACTTCGCTATAGGATGTAAAATTTGAAATACGTTGCTGTAAAGTAACAATGGTCCTATAGCTCAGTTGGTTAGAGCACCTGACTCATAATCAGGTGGTCCTTGGTTCGAGCCCAAGTGGGACCACAAGAAAAAAATCCTGCGAGAGCGGGATTTTTAGGTTAGGAATGAACGGGCGAGAAGTTTATCCCGATCGAGGAACGAGTATCGGGAAGCCCAAGTGGGACCACAAGAAAAAAATCCTGCGAGAGCGGGATTTTTAGGTGAGGAATGAACGGGCGAGAAGTTAATCCCGATCGAGGAACGAGTATCGGGAAGCCCAAGTGGGACCACAAGAAAAAAATCCTGCGAGAGCGGGATTTTTAGGTTAGGAATGAACGGGCGAGAAGTTTATCCCGATCGAGGAACGAGTATCGGGAAGCCCAAGTGGGACCACAAGAAAAAAATCCTGCGAGAGCGGGATTTTTAGGTTAGGAATGAACGGGCGAGAAGTTTATCCCGATCGAGGAACGAGTATCGGGAAGCCCAAGTGGGACCACTCCTTTTTTAAAGCCTCAAGTTATTGGGGCTTTTTTTGTGAAAAATAAGTCTTATGGTTTGATCACCTGAATTTTTCCATCTTTGCTTACAACAACACTTTGGCCATTTGCTCGTTTAGAAGCAACCAATTTTTGAGCCGATAATTGAATAGCTTTCTTGATCTTCTCTTTCAATAATTCTTTTTCTTCGTTACTCATTTGCGATTTTTTGTAATTGGATGAATTTTTCGTTTTGAATAATCTTGAAATGCTGTTGCATTTCTTTCTCAGCAATCAGTTCCGGATTAAGTGAAGAGTTATCGTAGATTAAAATTGAATCAACCTCTTCGGAATACAAATTAAATAAATTTTTGATACCCGACACGTATCTTCTCTCGATAACTGCTGGTTCAATGTTGTGACCTCCTTCTGCAACTCTTCTTTGCACTCGGTCTTTGGCTAAATCAATTGAGTCGAGCCAGAAGAAAATCAGCGTCACAAAAAAACCATTTGCCTTTGCTATTTGAATAGTTTTAACAAAAGACCTGGTTGACAATGTTGTCTCAAATGAAAAATCTTGGTTCGATTGAATTAATTCATCAATTCGGGTCAGCATGAGTCTTCCCGCTTCAATAGACACTTTTTCGGGTTGAAATGGTGATAATCCTCGAGCAATTTCGTCTGCATTTACAAACTCTTTGCAATTGAGTAATTCAGGAAGGATATTAAACGAAGCAGTTGTTTTACCAGCCCCATTGCATCCTCCAATGATATATAGTTTTTTAATATCCACACTCAAAGGTAAGATTCTTTTGAATTGATTTAATATGGAGGAACTTTGATTCTTTTACTTTTTTGAAATCATGATATGCTCATCAATTAAACTTTTGATATCACTCAAATCCTCCTTCAAAAAGTTCGATATTTCAGACCTTTCGTCCACAAGAAAAATCCTGCGAGAGCGGGATTTTTAGGTTAGGAATGAACGGGCGAGAAGTTTGCCCAGATACGCACGGAGCGCGTCATCGGGGGACCATGCATTAAAACAGAAGGAGCGTAAAGCGCCGTGTATTCTCCATCTTTCCGACGGTTATTTACCACCATAGGTTTGTCTATGGCATTGCCCTTAACAGGTTCGATTGTTCAAATCTTTCGCACAAAAAACAATAAAGATGGCAACACAACCAATCGAAACAGGGAGGGCTACCCTTTTCCAAATCCTATGCTTCCCATTCCTTTTTGAAGGATTACTTCTTGGTCGCATAGCTTTTTGATGTAAGCTAAATCTACATTTTCACCTTTAAGGATTTGCTGAATCTCAATTTTCCGAATGATGTTGTCGATTTGCCCACCCGTTAAATCATGATCCTTAGCAAGGGCCACCGCATCCGAATCGGACAAATCTGGCCATTTTGATTTCCAAATGGCTGCCCGCGCCTTTATGCCAGGGCGTTGAAATCGGATCTTATATAGAAACCGTCGGTCGAAGGCCTTGTCCAGGTTTTCTGCCAAATTCGTGGTAGCAATAAAAATACCTTTAAAGTTTTCAAGCTCCTCAAGAAGAATATTCTGAATGGCGTTTTCCGTTTGCTCCACAGGACTATTTGTATTGGACTTTCTCGACGATAAAATCGCATCAGCCTCGTTGAAAAGGAGGATTGGCGCTTTTGTCGTGTGAACCGATAATTCATAATAGTCGCGGAAGATTTTCTTGATGAGCTTCTCGCTTTCGCCGAACCACATTGATTTTGATTGGCTTATTTCGACTTTCATAATCTCACGGCCACTTTCTTTAGCCAATTGATACACACTTTCTGTTTTTCCTGTACCTGGAGCCCCGAAAAGTAAAATATTCAGGTTTTGAGGTAACGCTTTCGACTTCAAACGCTCCATGAGGCCAAGATAACTTTCGTTATTCATCAAGGATTTTAAGTCATTCAATTGTACCATTTCCTCAGATTCATAAAACAAGGTTTTTTCAGCGATGTCCTCCGGTTTTATCGAATTGCTACTGGATTTTCGTTTGAGCACCGTAATGCCATTTTCTTGGAGCATGGAAAGCGATAAATCAGAAAGTAAAAAGTCAATGTCATTGAGAAATCTTCCATTGGTATATTCCAATAGGTCGTTTTTTATCAACTTGTTATTGCCATTGTAGATGCTTTGTAGAAACTTTACTTTACCAGAAGAACCATGGAAAAAAGAATTGAGGGGATCGTCCATATCCACGGAAAGGTTTCCGTTCATTGTTTTCCACGTCACATAAAAATAGATAGCACATTCCACTGGACTTAAGTCCATTTCTCCGATTCTTTTTATGAGCGGAAATTTTTTATTGGCTTGTATGATTTCCTCGATTTCATCAAGCAAATCACTCGCATCTAAGCTGTCATTGATGCATTCAGCAAATAATTCATTCATTTTTTCAAGGACATCCATTACATCTTCTATAGGCGGGGCTTTTTTCAGCTTAATAGGCTGTCCGTTCATCAAAGCGTTCATTATATCCGGATTGACCATATAAAAATGCTTTCGCAATCCTTCATTAAATCTTCTTCTATTTTTCTGCCGCACCAAAATCCCCTTTTCGGTAAGATTGTTTAAGATTTTTATATACTCCACGAGTTCAAAGGGTGAAACCTCAAAAAACGACGCCAAGTCCTGGCCATCTACTTCTTGTCCAAATAAATTCCTGGAACAAACAACGGCAAACATAAACGCTTCCTTATCCTTGGTGCCCGTTTGTTCACCAACAGATTGAATTTCCTTTTTTAATTCGGAAAACAATTTAGCCTTTAAACCGGAGGATTCCGATGTTTTGTAAATTGTATTCAATGCTGTAATCATCGGGATGGGTTCGTTTTTAGATGGTATTGGCATGTTTAGATTTTGTAGGGTGTGTTAGGTCTTACGCAAAAAAAACCCCGAATAACAAGAGAGATAAAAAAAAAGTAAAAAAAGTAATTAGATGAAATCGGTACTGAAAAAAGCATCAAACTGTTCTAAAAGCACTTTTGATTTGATCATTTTTCTTAATTTTTCTATCGCTCTTGCTATAGAAACCGAAGGGTTAATCAAATTCAGTTCCGCACCTATTTTTCTTAACTCATGACCTAACACATAACGTCGGTGCACGTATTCATAATCGGTAGGGTGTTTTTTTTCAAACGCCTTTAATACCTCATCGATATCCAGCAAGTAAGACCTCAAACCAACATCTGGAAGTTCGAATTCGGCATAACCACCCCGATACGCTTGTCGGTCGAATTCCGAGGCATCATGATCTTGATTATACGAGGTTGTGGACTTCTTGAATTTATTGTTTTTCGTGTTTTTTCTTCGTAAAAAGTCAGTACAAAAATTATTAGCGATTCTATTTAACCAAGCACCAGACTCCCATTTGGCGATTTCGTCTGCTTTTTCTTCTCTGAGTTTCGACAGAATGTGCAAGCATAATTCTTGAAAAACATCATCGTGTTCCTCAGCATCAAAAATGGATTTCCTAATAACCCCACGCAACCAAGGTTCGTGGCGTCTAACTAGTTCATTAAATATGAGGTCTCGGTTCAATTAATCTAAATTTTATAGGTTAAGGTTTGCTTTTTTCGCTGTAACTGAATAGCCATTTATTTATTTCTTGGGAATCCGTTGGCAACTCCCAAACATGGTTAAAATATTTCGCATACGTAGTGTTTCCGTGTTTCATTTCCTTGTTATAATCTTGGAATAAAGCATCCATCGTGAGAAAAATGGCGTCACTAATTTGAAATTTGGGTTTCGGATGTCGTTTGTATTGAACGGGTTCAAATACATTGAAGTGCATAAATTCCTGATAGTTTTCACTGGATTTGTACGTTTTTGATGGTTTATTTGTCTCATTCAGGCATTCTAAAAAAACAGTAACTAATAATTCAAAATTGCTCCCAATGAACAACATGTATTTTTTGTGAGCATGGATATTAATATAATCTTCAATTCTGGTTTTTAAATTCTTTTTCTCATAAGTGATTCGAGTATCGTCTTTGTTTTTAAGGGTTGTGCAATTCATGTGTTCATATTGTCCCGTATGCTCATAGAGCAAGAATTCATGCTGGTATTGGTCACGTACATGTGGATCAACATGGTTGTACATGGCTAAAGCGGTTTCTCCAACCCATAGGATGGCTGGGGGCTTTATTTCTCGAGATTTCATGGATTAAGTATTCATTCATATTGTCCTAATTTACGTGGAAAAGAAAAATAATAACATCTTTGTTAAAAAAAGTTACTCTCTAATAAAACAACCCCTGCTCCTCTACAAATTGTATGTCTATCCTTTCCAATGTTTTTATTGATTGTCAAAGCACGGCTTTAACACAAAATATTTATGCTTCAATTAACAAGGTGAAAGATATTTTGCAACTTGACGAAAAGTACCAATTCAACATAAACCTTCAAGACACAGAGGAGTTATCCTTTTGGATTGCCCGTTTTAATGTGCATACCTCTGGACTCCATTGTTTTTCCATAACGCTGAACAATGCTTGGTTTCTCAGCCATAAAGATGATGATACAGAAATAATTAAGGCGATTCTTCATGAAACTGTCCATGGTTTGGATTATCAAGTAATCAGCAAAAGCATTCGGGACTACGATACGAATTACCAGAACGCTCGGTTGCTTTTGTCCGCAAAAAGTTCGAATAAATTTTGGTTGGTGGCCCATTATTTTTTTACCCTTCGAAGCGAAGGACTCGCGCTTTGCGCAGAACAATTTTTGATGCACCCCTCCGCATTTAGCATGCACCCCGAACTTACCGAAGCGTCGTTCAATGAGGGAATACATTTTCTTCTGAATACGTCATTCCACGACGAGGGTCCAGAATTTCTTACCCGATTTTTTGAATCCATTTATGCTTTTGCGGGACCCCTCATGGCCAGGGTGTATCATTTCTCAGAGGCTGATTTCGACCTTAAACAACTGAATTTAATCACCAAGAAGGATTTATCGGAATGGGTAAAGGATGTATTGGATGCGGCACATGAGGCGGGAATACCTGGTTTTTTGGCGCAGTTTTCAAAGGCACTAGATGTTGATTTTTGCAGTAATAAATCTATTGTCGATCAACAAGCCACCGCTGTTAAAGATGTTTTTGCTGGTATTGAACCCTTAGATACGTTGGATTTAAAGGAATTTGATAAGTTGCACCCGTGCAACTTAAAGGATATTATTTATGAAGATTTACAAGAGTTGTATGTATTGTATGGAAAAGACGAGAAATTACTTCATGCTTTTCATGGGTACTTAAAAACCAAGAAAGACACCCTTTCCGATGAGTTACCTTTTCTAGGACTTTTAGACGATTTTTTAGTGTTGCAAAACGTGGGACATATGCTTTCACAAAAACAAAAAAATGAGTTAACTTTGTAACAATTGATAATAATTCACTACTTACTATGAATTCCATAATTATTGCTTTTGCACTTATTTTAGGTCTTGTTCTGTTTGTCATTGTTATTTTCGATTACGTTCAAAAGAAAAATGCCATTACCCGTAATTTTCCTTTGGTGGGAAGGTTTAGAAATTTATTTATTAAGTTAGGTCCTCCAATTCGACAATATTTTATTGCAAGCAACCGAGAGGAACTTCCCTTCAATAGGAGCCAAAGAAATTGGGTAGAGCACTCCGCACTCAAGACGAATAATTACGAAGGATTTGGAACCGACAAGGATTTGTATCGAGCCGGTCATATTTTTGTCAATCCTAAAATGTTTCCTTTCAAAGTCGATGCACAACATATCAATAATGAGGCGAATGATCCTTATTTTCTTCCATGTGCAAAAGTTATTGGAAAAAGTAGAGGCCGTAAACTGCCTTTTCGTCCCTACTCAGTAATCAATATTTCCGCAATGAGTTATGGAAGTTTGTCTGCCAAAGCACAAAGCGCGCTCAATATGGGTGCAGGAATGGTGGGATGTTACCACAATACAGGAGAAGGCGGGCTTTCCCCCTATCACACGTTAGGGGGTGATGTGGTATTTCATATCGGGACGGGATATTTCGGATGTGGAATTACAAAAGAGGATGGAATGCGATATTTTGATTTTGCGACGCTTCAAAGCTTGGTGTTGAACAAATATCCCGGAAAAGTAAAAGCCCTGGAGATTAAATTATCGCAAGGAGCTAAACCGGGTAAAGGAGGGGTTCTTCCTGCTTCAAAAAACACCAAAGAGATCGCGGAAATCAGAGGAGTTAAACCGAATACAGATGTCCTATCCCCAACCTACCATTCGGCATTTTCAACGGTGCGAGAACTTGTTGATTTTATTGAAGATCTTGCCGAAAAGACAGGTCTTCCCGTTGGAATTAAGTCGGCTGTCGGAGATTTGGAACAATGGAAGGAATTAGTAGAAATAATGAGCACAGAGAACCGAGGTCCGGATTTTATTACGATCGATGGAGGTGAGGGGGGGACTGGAGCCGCACCACCGTCTTTTGCTGATCACGTGGCCTTGCCGTGGGTATTCGGTTTTAGTGAAGTTTTTCAATTATTTAAAGAAAAGGAATTAACCAATGATGTAGTGTTTATTGGTTCAGGAAAATTGGGATTTCCTTCGGAAGTATTGAAAGCTTTTGCCATGGGCGTGGATGTGATCAACATTGCGCGTGAAGCAATGCTTTCTATTGGGTGCATTCAGGCCCAAGAATGTCACACAGGGCATTGTCCTACTGGAATTGCAACCCAAAGTAAAAGATTGCAAAGAGGTCTCGATCCCGCCATACAGGCCATCCGTTTTGGGAATTACGTAAACACATTACGGAAAGAGTCGCTTCAAATGGTACATGCTTGTGGATATGAACACCCCTGTCAAATGAAAATGGTAGATGTCGACGTGAGTTGTGGCGATAATAACCGAGTGATTACCTTAGAATCGGCCTACGGGTACGAAAAACCTCAGGTACCATTCTCTTCTATGCAGGAACTTTATGATTGCAACTATTTAAGCGGCTTAGGCAAGGAAAAAAACAAACTGGTGAAGAAGCATTAATGTTACTTTCCGCAAGAAGTGCCATCTGTAAAATGTACCCGCGTTACTTTAATAAAAACTTTTGTAGCGCCATCCACCCAAGCACTTTCGATATCTGTCATGGTCTCGCCTGGTTCGGCAACACTTGTAAAATTACCTGATTCCCATTTACCCGTGTTTTTTCCCTTGAAGTCCTCAAAATTATTGTAGAAAGAAGCAGTCCAAGACACACCGTCCACTGTTTTTATGGAATTATTTTTAAGGCTAATATAGTACCCCACGTTTTTCCCAAGCACATTTTGAGAATACGCCTTGACAGGGTCAACGCCACAAAGTCCTGTGTGGGATGGTGGCGTTTCTAACCACACGAAAGGAAGGAATAGCAGGGAGTAGACAAAAAGTTTCATAAGACATTACATTTATTTTGTGCAAAAAAAAGAAAATTATACTTTAAAACACTATATTTAACATATATTTCACTTTTATCTATGCTTGTTTTATTGCTTTCAGCCGCCGCCCCTGCTTTGCTCATCATGTATTTGGTGTACAGGCATGATTTGAACAAAGAACCGATAAGAATGCTTGCCATCGCTTTTTTGGGTGGTGTTCTTTCCATATTCTTATCGCTCCTCTTTTCAACGCCACTATCTATGTTGAAATGGCAGATGCCGCCAGCATTTATAGTCTCTTTCTACGATGCCTTTTTTTTGGCAGCCATTCCAGAGGAGTTGGCGAAATGGTTGATTTTTTATTGGTTAATTCGTAAAGCCAAGGATTTTGATCAATATTACGACGGTATTTTGTATGCTATTTTTATTTCCATGGGTTTTGCCTTAGTGGAAAATATACTGTACGTTTTACAAGGAGGTTTGTCCACGGCTATCCTTCGCGCCGTCCTTTCAGTTCCTGGGCACATGCTCTTTGCCATTCCGATGGGTTATTACTTGTCCCTTTCTAAATTTCAACAAGGTGCTTTGGCCACCAAGCATCAATGGCTGAGTATTTTAATTCCCGTAGCGCTGCATGGCACCTTCGATTTCATTTTGATGTATGCCGATGCAAAAAAGGATACTAATGCTGCTTTAGTAATTCTACTTTTCCTTGCATTCGTAGCATTCGATATTTACATGTGGAGGTTGGGATTGAGAAAACTTAAGGCCATGAGGGAGCGCGATAAGGCCTCCGGAGTATAATTTAACGCCAAGGGTTTAATTTGTTTTAAGGGCGATTAATTCATTTGCCTTTTTCCATTTCTTTTCTTAGCGCATCAATGCTCTTTTTTAATGCTTCAATTTCGCTTTTCAAACCCTTTTCCGTTGGCGAATTTTCCTGTTTTTGCTGTTTTTCCTTTGCAATCCTATCCTGTATTCCGGACGTCATGACTGCCAAGAACACATTCAACGTAATCAATACAGAAAAAATGAAAAAGGATATAATATAAAAATCACTAATCAAGGGGTTAATCGCTTTATAGGTGCGTAGCTCATTTAAAATATCCGACCACCCATTCGTCATTAACATGAATAAATGGAGCATGGCCTCGTACAAATTCGAAAAATCAAGATGTTCAAATTGATGAAAGTTATACAAATTCATCCCAAGAATCGCATAGGTATATACCAAAAAGAAAATCAATACCAAGAAAATAGTGATGGTGGGGATAACCGCTGCAATTTTCTTTTCAATGTTTTTTAAGTAGTCACTTATGCTGAAAATCCGGAAAATTCGTATAATCCGTAATATTCTTAAAATCATTATCACTTCAGGATGCGTGATAAAATGCTTCGCAAACGCAACCCAACTTCCGAATACCAACAGCCCGTCGAATAGAAGCCAAAACCATTTTTCAAGGATATCAATTTGTTGCTGCCGCTCGCTTTCCTCTAAGGTCGAAATATCCTCTTTTGGCTTCTCTTTCAACTTTTTAAGCGCCGTGCGCAATGAAGCAATCGAATTTGGAAATACGAAAATCCGCCAACCAATTTCAAAACTAAAGTAGGCGACGCACAACACATCAATACAAGCAAAAACAAAATCTGCGGTACCGTTCTCGCGGATACTGCTCTCTATACCAATAAGAATTACATTACACAAGATAACGAAACTTGATATCCTGTTGAGTTTTTGTTCGGTTAAATGATTTCTTATATACGTCATGATCATCTAAATTGTGGAATTATGGATTAAATGTAAAGGATAAAATTCGTTAATTTTATAAGGAATCAAGTAATTTAACTTCTAACTTTTTTACCCATGCAGATTAAGTATTCCGTTTTTGTTTTAATCGCCCTCTTAGCGTGCGCATCGTGCGATTCAAGCACCGCTTCCAAACCCCCAAAGCCCTCCAAGGATGCAAAACAAGATCGCGACAGTTCCGCTCTATCCGAAACCCCGAAAGCCAAGTGGAGAAATCCCATCATGACCCCATGGGGTGCTGATATTGCACGAATCGTTCGAGGATATTATTTGGTAGGGGATTATAAAAAAATGCTCCAATTTGTTATTGTGCCTCCTTGCTACACCCAAAAACAACTTGAATATTTACTAAGAAAATCGAAATGGGGCTATGACATCCAAGTGAATAACCTACAATGGATTGAGGACAGTGTGTTTATCTTGAATTATAGAACCAGCAAACAAAATACGGTAGGCGCTGAGCAGTATGTAGGAAGAATTATTAACGATACTGCAAAAATTATCCTTTTCCCGGAAAAAGAAAACCTGTTTCAATACTATGGGGACGAAGATTTAGAAGATCCGTGTAAATTGAAGCATTTACTGGATAATATCTATTTTGCTTTTGATAAGACAACGCTGCTTCCTAAATCGAACGAATCGTTGCAAGCGCTAACGAAATATCTCTACAATAATCCATCTATTTATGCGCATTTTATTGGGCACTCAAGCTCTGAAGGGGGTAAAGAGTACAACCAAAAACTAAGCGAGGGAAGGGCTAAAGCAATTTGTGATTTTCTTGTTTCCAAAGGAATTGACCGTGCAAGATTGAGTTACGAAGGTAAAGGTGACACCCAACCCCTAGAAAAAAACGACACAGAAAGCCATAAAAGCGCCAACAGACGAGTGGAAATGGTGTTAAGAAAAATGGATAATTTAGAACTTAAATGATGGACTTTAGAATTGAATTTAGTCCGGGGCCAGCTTGTAAACATTGCATCATGTCTGCGATTAGAGAAGCGAAGAATACGTTAATTATTTGTGTCTTTACGATTAGCGACGATTCAATTAGCGATGTAATTCTTGAAGCATTCGAACGCGGCGTTGAGGTGAGAATCATAACAGATAATTATAAAGTGTATGATGAGGGTTCTGATATAATTGAATTAAGTGAAAATGGCGTTTTGGTCCGCATTGATGACAGCGAAAACCATATGCATCATAAATTTATGGTCGCGGATGACCGAATAACCATAACCGGATCCTATAATTGGACGCGCAGTGCAGAGCGATATAATCAGGAAAATATTGTTCGGGTCAATGATGTTGAATTTTCAAGACAGTTTAATCAAGAATTTGAAAAACTTTGGGCCTCTGCCAAAGAATTCACGGTTTTGTAATTTTAAAAGAGTTTTCGGCGTTGCGTGCTAATTTTAAAAGGGCAGTAAATTCTTCATGATGTATTTCTTTTGCGCCTAATAATTCCGTATGGTCGTTTAGATATTGCGAGTCCAATAACAAAAAGTTGTTTGATTTCAGAACTTGCATCAGAAAATGAAATGCCACTTTTGATGCATTCGAAACTCTTGAAAACATGGACTCGCCAAAAAAGACACTGCCAATTTGCACACCATATAGACCACCAACCAATGTTTTTTCTTGGTAAACTTCTATAGAATGTGCATGTCCTCTTTGGTGCAAATCGATATAGGCCTCTATCATGGGCTCACTCAACCATGTTCCTTCTTCTTTTCTTCTCGGTTCAGCACAATTGCGAATTACTTGCTCAAAAGCATGATTAATTTTAAATTCAAAGGTTTTGGATTTCAAAACTTTTCTTAATGATTTTGTTGGTGCATAGTCATTTATTGAAAATACCGCCCGATAAACAGGAAAATGCCATGTTATATTTCCCAAATGATTTGCCATGGGAAAAATTCCTTCGTAGTAGTTATTGTATAATGTCACCCATGTGAGGAAGGGACTTGCTGGCATAAAATTATTTAGCCAAAAAAAGTAATATTATTCCAATTACAATTAATAGGATTAGGAAAAGAAAAATATTTAAGCCACATCCCAACCCTTTGCGCAGCGAATCCTCTAGACTACCTCCGCCCAGAAAATAGATAAGAAAAACAACGGCAGCTACAATTAATGCAACTTGTAACATAAAGAAAATTTACATAATTGAGATGCCGGATTACTAGAACATTGGGTTTAGGCTTGGTCTATCGCATTAACTGTTAACTTCATTGTATAAATAATTAAATTAAATCTCCAGTTCGTATGCGGTCCTCTATGGTGTAGAAATCGAAGTCTTCCGGAATACTTTCGTTGTTTACCCCTACGATGTAGGCTTCAGTTGTCCAGTATTCCGGATCCATTACTTCAATTCCATTCAACTGCATTTCGGTTTTTATAAGATTAATTAAAGAGGCGTTACTGCATGCATCGCCGTTAATTGTAACCCAATCAACGGTATGGAATTCGCCTTCAATTACCTCATCACCTACATTAATTTTGATTTGATTTTCAAATGAATCCCCATCTTGATGGTTCGATTTGATTAATACGGTAAATTGATTCATAACATGTATTTATATCAAAAATAGTATTTTTAGCCTATGGATTGGATACAACAATATAAGAAAAGAGTATTATCTCGCTTAATTTCGGTAGAACCTAGTAAATTAAAAGAAAAAATAATAGATTCTGAATACTATTTGATTTCCGAGAAATTCGATGGCTTTTACACGGTCTTAATTGCCGGCAATCAAGGGATTGAACTTTATAACAAAAGCGGAAAATCCTTTTCTATTCCAACGATACAACAACTAAAATTTGACAAACCTTGCATCCTTGTAGGTGAGCTCTGTGTATTTAAAAATGATCAACCTCAATCCCACCGTGAAGTAGCGGCCGCTATTTCTAAACCCGCCAATGCGGACATCCGTTTTGCTGCCTTCGATATACTTGAATTGAATGGAAAAATTGTACAGGGAGATGCTTCTGAAAAACACGAGGTGCTGCGGAGTTTAGCAAACCAAAAAACTTGTTTTACGATTCCTCAACATCAGGTCGCAAGCAGAACAGAAATAGAACAGTTTTACAAAGAAATTAATGCCCGCGGAGGGGAAGGGATAATAGTGAAGTCGGCCAATCAAATGACGTATAAGATTAAACCAATTATCACGCTCGATTTGGTGGTGCTGGGTTTCTGTGAAGGGATTCAAGAGAACAAAGGAGTTGTGCGTGATTTATTGCTTGGGGTTGCTGTCGATAAGGACGAATACCAGATTGTCGGAAGTGTCGGCACAGGGTTTTCCAACGCGGAACGTTTGTCCATTTACCACGAACTTTCCAATTTAGCCGTAAATAGTTCCTACACTGAAGTTTCAGGAGCAAAAACCGCGTTTGTAATGGTTAAGCCCGAATGGGTAATTGAAATTACTTGCCTTGATGTTTTAGCCGAAAGCACCAAAGAATTGATCAAGAAAACTATTTTAACGTATGATTCGAACGGGTACCAAGTCAAAGGGTTATCTGCAGGCGTGAGTTTAGTTACAACCGTTTATTTACGTAAACGAGCCGATAAAACACCAAGTGTAGCGCATACAGGAATTAATCAATTGCTGGATTTTATTTACCCTGCATCGGTGGAAAAACAACCTGCGCAATGGGAAGATTCACAAATTGAATTGCGCGAAGTTTATATAAAAGCAAGCAAGAACGGAAAAATGGTGCGTAAAATCCTTGGGTTGAAAACCAACAAAGAATCAACCGGCCTTTTTCCTCCTTTCCTCTTGCTTTACACGGATTTTAGTTGTGGAAGAGCTGAGCCAATGGACCAAGAAATCTTATGGTGTTCTAGCGAACAGGATATGCAGAAAAAAACAAACGAGATGCGCACAGAACATATTAAAAGTGGTTGGAAAAAAGTAAATTGAAATGGCAAGAGCAGTTAAAATTATCTATAATGGAAACACCTACGAAACTTCCATTCAGGCGCTCAATCGAGAAAAGTTGTACGGTTTCGTCGAAGAAATTGTCCAAGACCAACTCAATAAACCTTGCATTGCGGGAGCCCTTTTGGAGGATGGCCAAACATTAATTGCCAAAGGTTGTACCTCCAATAAAATCGTGGATGAACATGAAAAAGAGGTGAATAAAAAAACGCTACGCGCTGTAGATACAAATGGGAAAACCTTATCCTTGGTGAAATCGGTATTTGAAACGGGTATTGTGCTACAGGCAGGGAGCTTAGAAGACTTATTCGATTTAGAGGTTGAGGCCGTTTATGATTTCGATTGGTCTAACGAAACGACCAAACAAGCGTTTCTCAAAGAAACCCAAGGTAAAATTTTAACTTGTGAATTCAATTATCGCACGGATTATGAAGGGTTGAATGGGATTTTAGTTTCGAACAAAGAAGGAGCCTTTGTATTGGCAGGAAGAATGTTGAGTTTTGAATTCTTAGACAATAAAATTAAAACCATAATCGAAATTCCCGAGTATGTTGATGAGGAAGATGATTCAAATATGGATTTCTCTATGTTTTAAATCGATAATATGAAACGATACATAAATTTGATGGATGAAAAGGGACGCGATGCGAAGCTCCTTTTTGCTGGACAATCAAAAGAAAAAAAGGTATTTTATTTGAGTGAAGACGGCAAACCAACACAATCTTTGCGGGTATTAAAAACAACCTTGAAAGGGAGTTACAGTGGCTTATTATCCCAATACGGTAATAACGAGGCCATTGCAGATGCATTGGTTAAAGGTAATCCAGAGTTAGATCTTCAGCGAACCGGTATGAAAATCACAGAAACAAATCGTCTGTATATAACTAGCCAATTAAAACCGGCTCATAGGATTACTATCCATGAAATTATTCGAGACCCAAAAGGAGAAAAAAAATCGGAACGTGAAATAAAAGAGATTGATTCAAATATTACGGACGAAATACCTCTTTTAATGGGCCATAAGGTCAAGAAAACGGAAATGTACAACAAGATCGTTTTCGTTAAAAAGTACCAATTGCATCACGTGAATGGATTAACCTTTGAATTTCTTTACGACATCGCTAAGCGATTAGAGGATGAACAGTCTCTAATGATTGTTGGTGCAGGAAAACAAGGCAAAGACCCTTTAGTATTTCAAGATGGAGGCAAAAAATATCGTGGATTTCTTGAAGGTAGAACCCAAGGAAGTAAATACCTCTTAATTTTGCACCTCAGTAATCTTGAATTGAAAGATATTTAACTGCCGGTAACCGAAATACACCTTCCTGGAATTAGAACCCTAATAAAAATCCTACATTCAGGTTGTAATAATAATCTTCAATGGGCAAAGGGCGATATCCGTCGTAGGAATGGTCGTATTGAACTTGTACGGTAAAGTGCTTTGTAACGTGAAACGAAACGCGTAAATCAAGAATCCATCGGGGATTAATGAAGTTCTTAAACTTTTGATTCATAGGAAACTGCACAAAAGAACTTGCCGCTAAATCAATTGCATCATTGAATTTTATAGAGGTTTTTAGCGAACTATTTAACCGAGGGATATATCGTTCCACATTTTTTAGACTATCCTTGATAAAACCAAAACCCGAGAGCGAGGGGTTCCATTTTTCGTATTCATAAAACGCGCCAATGCTAGCGTACAAGTCATCTTTTCGGTTTTCCCAAAATCGAAACCTCAGATTGCATCCACCAAGCGCCCTCCGCTGCAATCCCCAAACAGCATTCCACTGATATTGCATATAAAAATCCGGGTAGTACCTTCGGGTATCGTTATCCCTGTACCGCGTTTGAAAATAACCGTTGTTCTCCAATATATTCTTTCCGTTGAACGAAGCATCGGTGTTCGCCAAAAGGATCCAAACGGTGCGTTGTTTTTTTAGGAAAAAATCATTTTCAATTTGTGCGGCAAATTGAACCAAATTGCGCCGTTGCTTGTCCATGTTGAACCCAAAATTCAACGATAATTTATTGCGCCTGAAAACGGTGTCATTGCTTTGCGTCCTATCTACATTCAACACCTGTGCCTGAATTCCTAGCAAACAAGTGACAAAAAAAAATGTTAATGGATGTTTATTCATTACCTCCTCCAAATATTTTTTCAATAAAGAAACTAAAGAAAAGCGATAAAATAGTAATCATTACTGTGAAAGTGGGCATGACCACCACGTCGATAAAGCCGCGCTTGATTTCAATAAATTTCGACATCCCTAAAAAATATAAGCCTCCGTTGTCATCGTTGAAATCACTGACCGAAACTTGAAACCGCAAAATGAGATCAATCACAAAAATGGAAATGATGAATGCCTGAATTAAATGCAACCATAGCATATGCTCCGTGCGTTGTATCAACCACGAGCTAGACATTTTACTGTTTCGTTCTTTCACATAGTTGTGCACGGAGAGAATGGTCAGACCCACCACAAGCAATAACGTGGAAAAAAATCGTACTCCCTCGATTTTGTTAACAAGCAAAATGGTATCTGGGCTCGACATCTGAAGCACCACAATGAGTAAGGGAACAACAAAGGGAATGTATAATAAATGGGATCTTTTTCCCTCAATCGTTTGAATAAGCTGGAAAAAATTGAGTTTATCAGGCCCATCGTTTTCCTGACGGTTTACACGTAAAATAAGCCTTTGGTATACATAACGCAATAAGGCAAGTATAGGTAAAATAAAGGAAAGACTGATGAATAAGCCCCAAATCAAGAGAACGGTTTCGGAAACAACCATGAACGAAAAATTTCCTATTTGTTGGTGTATCCAATGGGGTAAAGGTGCAAGATTTCCATGATACTTGGTGCCATCGAATGCTCCAGCTGCAAGAATGAGCAAAATAAGAAATGCAAACATCCAACGCAGGTATTTTTTATTGGTAAGGTAGGTATAATACCACGGGAATTTCGTGCTGAATTTTCTCAAGGTTTCTCGTACATTGTCAATATGGTATTTGGTGATAAAAAATTCAATCAAAAAATCGTAAGCGTTATGAACGAGATTTACGGGTTTGTGTTTGATGATATGATCTAACTGAAAATCTACCGTAAGCGAATAAAGCGTTATTTGGCTGTCCGGACTTTTCGGAAGATGTTGAACAATTGCGGCAATTGCTTCGCTGGATTTTCCTTCCGCGAAACGTATCTCCGAATTCAATTCATACAGTTTATCCGCAAATTCGGGCTTGTTCAAGGATAGCCAGTAGAAATACTTATTATAGAAATCGTTGCGCACTCGAACCAAGGATTCTTCATGGGCTAAATCATCTACATTGTCTTTCAATTCCTGCCAATCGAAGGCCACAGAATGGTTGATGAGTTGATTGCAGGTAGTAATATACCGATCCTGCAATTTAACCTCGTTGCCCGTTTCGCTTTCTTCAATCAGCGCCTTTATTTCATTGCGGAAAAAAGATATACGGTGCTTGTAATAAGCCTTGAAACCAGAAAAAACATCCTGTAACCTTTGACGGTAATAGCGCGGAAGCTCATTGATTTTTTGAAGTATACCGTCGGTTCCCGTAAGTGCCTCATATTGCTTGAGGCAAAGAGCGATTTGGTTTTCTACATCGTTTACAGGAAGATTGATTTCATCGGAAATCAACGGAATGAATGCCGCTATTTGCTCGCGGAGTTGAAAGGTTTCAAATCGATCCTCGGATGTTTGGATTAATTTTAGCTGGTTTAAGTTTTCCAAAACCGATTCCAAACTTGCTTCCAACTCGTCTGGATCGTTGAAATTGATGTAAAGACTGATTAATCGGGCCAATTGAAATACCAAGTTATTCAGACCTAAAAGGTATGCGTCATCCCGTGTAATGGCCTCGTCATGAGCCAATACGCCAAGCTGTGTCATGCGCTTGAGGCGTCCAAACAACATTTCAAGTGCTCCTAATTCTTCGAACAATTTCAATTCATCGATAAAGCGTTTCGGTATAGCCTGCGTTCTACCAAGTTCATGCACTGCAAAATTGTATGTTTCTAATGCCTTTATGTAGGTGCGGATTTCGTGAAAGTTTTTATCGGATAGCGATTTTACATCCAACTCCAACAAGGTTTTGATCAATCGATGTTTTTGGGGGTTTTGATCCGAGGTTTCTTTTTCCGAGGTTTCTTGTTCTTTTTTTACCGCCAACTTCATCAAAGAAACTTCGCGAATAATATCATATTTCGCTAACCGTAAATTCCGGCAATTTTCTCCAAACAACTGATGAATGATTTTCTTCTTGTTTTCTTTGAAAAACGCCTCTAATGCCTCAATGGATTGGTTATTGGATTCACTTAAGTCTGCCCCAATAACTTGTTTGAAATCCGTTTTTTGGAACTTTTGAAGTTGCTCAGCATCCATGGCTTGAGGATTCTCCTGCTGCAACAAATAGAGCAAGTCGTCCACATAATTCTTGATACTATTATACGAATAGAGTGGTATGGCCTCAAAAAACGGCTCATCCCAATTTTCATAGGCAATCCCTTGCAAGAGAAATCGACACTCGCACGACAAATCATGATTATTCAGAAAGTACTTTTCGATGGATATCGGAGAAAATGCTTCAGGAAAAGCCGTTTGATACTTGAGTAAGGTGTAAAACAAATCCTTGTTTTTGAGGTCTTTTTCAATTTTCAAGAAGAGTATCGAGAAAGATTGCGAGGGTAAACTTGTACAGCGATCTAACAATGTCCGAGCGAAAGTGGGATTGATATACGGCTCTACAAGGCGCAACATATTGTCTTTTTGCGTATCGAAGGCCAAAGAATGAAAAAATCCGAATCCTTCGCTTATGTAGTTGGCTAAAAGTGCGCTCCAGTGCCGGACTTTTACCAGGAATTCGTAGCGAGAAAATGAAATTTCATGCATGGCTAACATGCACGCACCAATGCTTTCCTGATGCAAGAAAACATCATTCGCGGGTTCTTGCAGTAGGGCTTCTATCTTGTTGCCAACGGATTCTACCGATTGTTTTAGGGCTTCTTCGCTTCGGTCGCTTAATGGATAGGTGTGATCCGTTGGACCATTCCAAAGGCGGGTTACCTGGGCTTCTCCTAAGCGCACATGATACGCATCGATTTCCGCATGAATCGAACGGTTATTATCCGTCTTTTTGAGGTAAGGACGTTGGAGAACGGGTAATTTTTCCCAATTTTCCAATTCGCTCATTTCCGTTAGGTCCACCGATTCTAAAAAAAACATTGTTGCATAACTTCCCCACAAGGTATAGGAGAAAATAGCGGCATTAATAGTTTCTTCACGGAGTTTACTACCCACTTTCGGTGCATCGATGATGGTGAAATTATGGGCGCCACGTCCGTCGTACCATGGGTCATTGCGGTGGAATCCCACACGAGGTACCCCTTCGGTTCCTTTCACCAGTTGGGTTATGGAAGCAGCTAATTCCTCCTCAGTACAATTTTTTAACTGCGCTTTGATATCTAAAGCATCGATATAAATGCCAAGACCCTTTATATTATAGTGCGTGTTTGAAGGTACACTGATGATCGATTTTGTGGGGTAATGGAGGCACGTTAGGATAAAACCGCGCTTGAATAACGTATTTTTTGTGTCGCCACGAACCCAATATTTCCAAAGAAAGCTCTTGGCATCGCGGGTAATGATGACTTCTACTTCGTCGTAACCGCGGGTTTCTTCATTGTAAAGCTCAACAATGCCAGTGGTGGAATGTTGAAAATCAAGGGCATAAAGGGAAGCATCTTCAAGGATCTTGGTACAGTGTGGCTGAAGTAAAGGGCTTGCTTCAAATCCTTCTGTGGTCCAAGGGTTTTCCGCCTCTTGGGTAATGCCAATAACCTCCCTGAGAAAGGACAATCCCTCCTTTAGCAGCTGTTCGTTAAATTCTTGGGTGAATGCTATCTTGTAATTTAAATGGGAAGTATGGCTCAACCAAAGCGACGCCACGCCTACAGGGTGTTCAGGGTCTAAAATCAATTTTCCTAAATCCACCATGGTTACGTATTCACAAAACAAGCCATCGAAAGCGGAAAATTCCTGACGTTCTAAATATTGCTGCGTATAATACACTGCGCTTATGGCATCCAAATCTGGAATAAAGTGCGTGACGATATGCACGGTTTCTTTGCCAAGACAATGCTTTAAGTAGGAGGCTGCATGCTGTACCACAATAGAGGCTACGCATTGGTTGCTGTATTCACAACCGGGCTGATGGTGGTCGATGATGCCTGGTTGGAGCGCATTTCCGGTATCCAGAATGACCGTCTGATCCGCGGGGAGTTTCAATGTAACAAGGTTGGGAAGGTCGCTTGTACCTGCGTTGTATTCTACCTTGAAAGCGTTTTCTTCGGGATCATGAACCGCTTTAGCACCTTGGGGAATGAAGTGATATTTAAATGTCATGGGTAGTGCAATCTGATACGAAGGTACAGATATTCAAATGCATTAAACCCATTCGTGAATTTTTTTCTCAATTTACACAACTAATTATATTTAATCCTACATTCGTACACTACAAATACCGCTGCGAAATGGAACTTTTAACCTCCCCCCAACTCCCGAAGAATTTAGAAAAAACCATCAGCGATTTGGCACGCGCACGTGAAAAATCGGCCAAGCAAAAGTACCTGCTCGATTTGGGAGAGAGCTTGGTCATGCACCTGTGTTCGTTCGTGCTGGGAGAGTACAAGTCGGCCGAGCTGGTGTCCATTGACTTGGAGAAATCTTTTCTCAACAACAGCAAGAACGTCGCTTTTGGAGTATATTTAGGATGGTCGCGCGAAGCTTCCAAGTTTTTGAATGCGCAAAAACGCCCTTCCGAAATCCACGCACTCTTGCACGGTTCGCACGATTTTGAGGAGCTGTCGAAATTCATCAAAGCTTATGAGGCGTTAAAAGGGGAAGTAAATCGCGAGTCCGAGGAGTACCAGCAGGCGATAGCTACAACCTTGAAAAACAACTTGGGAAAAGTCAATTTTTTACAATTTTTTGATATTTTCATTGAGTTAAGGAATCGGGTAGCGCATCCGCACAAGGAAGTGAAAGGTAAGATGGTTTCTTGGCCGTTTTCGGAAGCCTATTTCGATGCCATCAATCCGTACTTAGAGGCGGCATTGAACAAAACCATCAGCGAATTAAGTAAGATTTGGGAATTTCGGCAGTACATCGTAGATAGCAACGAAGAAGGGCGTTTAACCCTCATCCATGAAGAATCCGGTGAGCTTACAGAGGTAGAGAAATCGAGTAATTATCAAGAGGGGGTGCGGGTGCTGGCCAACGATGCCAACACGGTATTGCTTTCCGACTGGAAATGGTTGTTGCGGGCGGGGGAGGAAGCCCTTGCCAAAATTAAGCAAGAGGAAGATGACCTTCGAAACAAAGCAACCATTCAAGATTTACAAGAAGCCATTAAAGCGGCGTTGAACGACGGTCAAATTAGCTTGGAGGAGCTGAATTTCTTCGAGTCCTTAGGCAAGACGAAAATGGGGCTTTCAAAACCGGAAATCAAGCAGTTGATTTTGGAAGTGGCAAAAAAAATGAACATCGAAGATCCTTTTCCAGAAGTCGATAAGCGCTTCATTGAGGTCATAGATCAAGCCATTACCACCAAAACCTACAACGAGTTCTTATTGAAATTAACGGGGCAGCAGTACGGGGTGGATGGTCAAAGGTTTGAAACCCTTTTTAAGGAACGTGCCTATTTACACAATGTGGATGTAGAAGATATTCGGAAAAACAAAGTGGTGCAGTGGAGTATGCTCGATTTCAAAGCCTATCAGGATTTTATGCGAGCCCATCAATGGATATATTCCTTAGGTACTTTTCGGGCTACAAGTTCCGAAATTTACAACATGACCGCAGGAGCCCAGAATCGCTTTGGAACAAAGGAATATTGGCAAAGATGGTCCTTTGGCGTGGTTAAGAACTTTGTTGAAAACAGAATTAATCAAATTGCAACGGACCCTGAAATGTGGGAGGTTGATATCAATAATTGGCAGCAGGGTAACTTGTCGGGCTATGCTTGGACCTCCTTCTACCCTAAAAACAGCCCGGTGGGTTCATCCCTCGCTTTAGATATCGGGGTAAATAATAGCAGCCGTATTTCCGGGGACTTGCTTATTGGATTTTTACCCAATCGAAAAGCTCAAAATAAAATCGAAAATGAAGGGGTATTAATTTGGTTATTTACCAGAAATTTAATCAAATTTACAGCCACCTATCAGGAAGAAATACGCAAATATCCCAACCTCAAAATGTGGGATACAATCAATTTCAGGGGCAATTATTCGTTGGCAGAAATTGCTGATAATCATTCTTGGTTTTTTGATTACCTATACCATTTGGATGAAATCCAATTTGTTTTACCCATGAAAGAGCTCATTGAAAATCCGTTAAGTGTCAAAGAAACCTTTGATATTTCCTTCAACTTATTCAACGGGCTTTTTGATGAGGTACTTCGAGACTATGAAAATCTAAAAGGAAGTCGCTTTGTGATGCATGAAGAGGAGGAGCGAATTAGGGAAAAAATGAACCATCTCTTTTGGGTGTTCGATCAATTTGGCTTAAAATCGGAAAAGAGCTCCGAATCTTCAAAAAAATCCGCCCCTGAAGATCAGGGAATTCCGGATTATGAAGAGGATGAAATGGGTGAAAATTCCCTTAACGGCTCCGTAGAGCAAGGGTTTTTGGGCAAATCGTTTAGGGCCAAAGTAAAAGGGTATCCTTTGCTCATTAATTTTTCGATTCGTCAGAATTATGATACAAACCGTTTGTTTTATCGAATTTATGTTTCTTGCGCAGGATACGTTGAACCGACGATTCACCTGAAAGTAGAACAAATTCTCGAATCCTTGGCGAAAATACAATTCAGTGACGCGAGCACGCATTTTTTACGGAGTAAATTGATTGTAGTGTTCCCCATCCACAATGTAAGTAGCTTCGAAATACGCGAGATTACTTCCAATTTTTTAACTTTGTTAACAGAGCAATTTGCCTACCATTATATTGAGGTTCTTTCCTTGAAAGTGAAAAATGAATACCTCAAAGAATTTGAGGGTTTCGCAAAAGGGATTATGGATCAATTGGGCATAGTAGGACTAAAAAATACCATCAAGAGTGAACGAAATTGGATGAAAGGATATCGTTATCTCGACTATTCTCAGGCCTCTAACAAAGGCGTTAATCAATGGATTGGCTGGGGTATGGAATGGCGTGAAAATACCCTTTATGCAGGCTTAATTCTGAATATAGGCAATGCGCTGTTAGGGGCCAATATTAAAGAGCAAATGGAATTGTATGCAGCTGAACATCAGGAATTTTCAATGGTGGATAAAGGCGAAGGTGAAATCTTCGAACCCATTTGGGTATTCCAAAGCGATATTCAGTATTCCCTTAGTGCATCGTCCAATAAAAAAGGTAAAAAGCCTCAAGACGCACCGCTAAGCGTTGCCCATGATGCTTATTGGTGCGCCCAGGTATCCAACGACAAACAATGGTTGCAGGTACAATTAGCCGAAAGCATGACAATTTCTTGGCTAAAAATTGGTGCAGGGTTGAAAGGGGAAAGGGTTCAAGAATTCAATTTATCCTATTCCGTAGATGGCTCTAAATGGACAACGATTGAGGCAATCAATGGACTAATGGAAGGAGAGCAACTTAAAGAAATCCGCTTGGAAAACCCAATTAATGCAAAGTTCCTTAAAATTATTCCGATTCAATATTCCGGAAATCCCGCCTTGCGCTTTGATATTTTAGGAAAAAAAATAAGCCCCTCGCAAATTGAACTTCATTGGATGTCTCCGGTCAACTCCGAAGTGGAATTGACCAGTGTGTTTAATGCGTTACCTGAAAAGATTGATGGTTTAAAGGCCATTAAAGGGTTAACATTATTTTAAACGAACCAAGAAGACCGGCAAACGCTAAACAAATAAATTAAAAAACTAATGAACCAATGGAACTTTTAACTATTCCTCAATTCCCTGAGAATTCAGAAAAAACCATCAAAACTATGGCCCGAACGCATGAAAAATCGGCCAAACAAAAGTACCTGATCGATTTGGGAGAAAGCCTGGTCATGCACCTGTGTTCGTTCGTGCTGGGAGAGTACAAGGCGGCCGAGTTGGTGTCCATAGACTTAGAGCAGTCTTTTCTCAACAACAGCAGTGCCGTCAGTTTTGGGGTATATTTAGGGTGGTTGCGCGAAGCTTCCAAGTTTTTGAATGCGCAACAATGTCCATCAGAAATCCATGCACTCTTGCACGGTGCGCACGATTTTGAGGAGCTGTCGAAATTCATCAAAGCATTTAATGCCTTAAAAAAGGAAGTAGAACAGGAGTCTGAGGAATACGAGCAGGCGATAGCTACAACCTTAAAAAACAACCTAGGAAAAGTGAATTTTTTACAGTTTTTTGATGCTTTAATTTATCTAAGAAATCGGATAAAGCATCCGAACAAGGAAGTGAAAGGTAAGATGGTTTCTTGGCCGTTTTCGGAAGCCTATTTCGATGCGATCAATCCGTACTTGGAGGCGGCATTGATCAAAACCATCAGCGAATTGAATAAAATTTGGGAATTTCGGCAGTAAATTAAATTCCTATGACGGATATTTAACGAACCAAGAAAAGCAGCCTAATAAACGAAATACATAAATTAATAAATAAACAAATGGAACTTTTAACCTCCCCCCAACTCCCGAAGAATTTAGAAAAAACCATCAGCGATTTGGCACGCGCACGTGAAAAATCGGCCAAGCAAAAGTACCTGCTCGATTTGGGAGAAAGCCTGGTCATGCACCTGTGTTCGTTCGTGCTGGGAGAGTACAAGGCGGCCGAGCTGGTGTCCATTGACTTGGAGAAATCTTTTCTCAACAACAGCAAGAGCGTCAGTTTTGGGGTATATTTAGGATGGTTGCGCGAAGCTTCCAAGTTTTTGAATGCGCAACAATGTCCATCAGAAATCCATGCACTTTTGCACGGTGCGCACGATTTTGAGGAGCTGTCGAAATTCATCAGAGCTTATGAGGCCTTAAAAAAGGAAGTAGAACAGGAATCCGAGGAATACCATCAGGCGATATCCACAACCTTGAAAAACAACTTGGGAAAAGTCAATTTTTTACAATTTTTTGATATTTTCATTCAGTTAAGGAATCGGGTAGCGCATCCGCACAAGGAAGTGAAAGGTAAGATGGTTTCTTGGCCGTTTTCGGAAGCCTATTTCGATGCGATCAATCCGTACTTGGAGGCGGCATTGAACAAAACCATCAGCGAATTAAATAAGATTTGGGAATTTCGGCAGTACATCGTGGATAGCAACGAAGAAGGGAAGCTTATTTTACTCAGTGAGGAATCCGGGGAGTTTACAGAATTGGAAAACGCACAGGATTTTCAAGAGGGGGTGCGGGTGGTGGCCAACGATGCCAACACGGTATTGCTTTCCGATTGGAAATTATTGTTGCGGGCAGGGGAGGAAGCCCTTGCCAAAATTAAGCAAGAGGAAGATGACCTTCGAAACAAAGCAACCATTCAAGATTTGCAAGAAGCCATTAAAGCGGCGTTGGAAGACGGTCAAATTAGCTTGGAGGAGCTGAATTTCTTCGAGTCCTTAGGCAAGACGAAAATGGGGCTTTCAAAACCGGAAATCAAGCAGTTGATTTTGGAGGTGGCAAAAAAAATGAACATCGAAGATCCTTTTCCAGAGGTAGACAAACGCTTCATTGAGGTGATAGATCAAGCCATTACCACCAAAACCTACAACGAGTTCCTATTGAAATTAACGGGGCAGCAGTACGGGGTGGATAATGAAACGTTCGAGAAGGTGTTTTTAGAACGAACCTTTGCATTGAATGTGGATCCAGAGGCCGTGAAAAAGAACCGCGTGTTGCAGTTCACCTCGGAGGAATTTGTGGCGGTGCAGGGACTAATGAATGCACATAAGTGGATTTTGGATACTGTAATTTTAGGGAAAAATGCGAAAGAAAGTGTCTATAAGGTAACAGGTAATTCGGAAGAATTTGGCACCAAAGAATTTTGGCATAAGACGGCCTTCCTAAACTTAGAAAAATTCGTCAATGTAAGGCTTAAAAGTTTGGACCTCGAATGGGATACAAACCAAAATAAATGGAACATCGGAAATCTGACGAGTTTTGCGTGGTGCAGTTTATATCCTAAAAACTTAATGAGCAAACGCCTTTTGGCACTTCATGTCACTATTTATGGTCCAAAATGGCTAGCTCCAGGATTCGTTGCCATCGGATTTCTTCCCGACTGGAAGGATCTAAGGTTGATCGAAAACTATGGATTGTTGAACGCCGTATTTGTAGAACATTTAAAATCTTTCGCACATAATTATTCGGAAGATTTGAAAAAATACCCAAATCTACTGTTGTGGGACAGTCTAAATAATAGTAGCTATTATACTTTTACGCATTCCATGCGGGAGCACCCTTGGTTTTATAATTATCTGTTCGATTTAGATCAAATCCAATTCGTGCATTCAACGAAGGAAATCGTAGAAAATCCTTATTGCTTGATTGAAAGTTTTGATATCAGTATTAGTCTTTTTCAAGGCATTTTCGATGCCGTAGAAAGAGATTACAAAAACATGATTGGCGATGATTTTTTATTGAATTTGCATGAGCAGAACGTAAGAAAAAAATTATGTGCCATAAATCCATTGTTAGAGGAGTATGGTTTGTTGGATGCTGTTGATCAAGACGAAACGGATAATGAGCCCATTCAAGGGGATGAGGAATTCGAAAGCAATAACCCAGAGGCAACTGTTATTGAGGATGGTTTGAAAGGAAAGGCATCGATTGGTTACGTTTCAAAAGTACTTAAACCCCGAGTGAAAGGATATCCTTTGGCATTAAGCTTCACCGTAAAGCAAAATTACCTAGAGAACCGATTGGATTATTTGATTTACATCTCATGTGCGGGGTATTTAGTACAGGAAATCCATCGACCTATCGAAAAGGTACTTGAGTCTATGGTTGATTTACAGTTCGAGAATACGAAATTTCATTTCAAAAGGAGTAAATTTCTTGCAGTCATGAGCATCGATGATGTTAATGCTTTCGACCCAATTCCACTAACTTCTTACTTTTTAAATCAATTAGCGACGCGTTGCGCCCGGACTAAAACCCCTTTTCTTGGCCTGAAAATCAGCGCTCCTTTGATGGTTAGTTTATTACCCCACATGGATAGTTCCTTGGATCATGTTAAAAAAGCGTTAGAAATCCCATTCGGTAAAAAAATAAAGGTTGAGCGCAATTGGATGCGTGGAAGCCGTTACCTCGATTTTGTACCAGTTTCTAAAAAGAGCCAAGCTTCACTAGGGTGGGGCTTTCAGTGGACTGGGACAGAAGTTCAAGCAGGAGTTATCTATCAGATTCAGGATTCCGTGGCAGATGCCGAAATAGTCGAAGCCTTGGAATCAAAACACCGAACATTGACAGATTGGAAATGGATTTCAGAAACACTTAACGATGAATACGATCCTATGTGGTTGCTCCACGATAATCATTCTTTTACATTAAGTGCATCCTCCGAACACAGTAACCCGCATACAGTGGACAAAGCATTGATGTCGAATAGGAAAACTTATTGGGCTGCAAAAATCAAAAACAGCGAACAATGGTGGCAGTTAGAATCCGCGAAACCCATGGTATTTAAAGCCTTAAAAATTGCAGGATCTCCTAATGCATCCAGTTATATGCAACAATTTCATTTAAGTTTTTCGATGAATGGAACAGATTGGGAAACAATTTCATTGATAGAAGGGCTTGTAGATGGATCCGAAGTAAAGGAAATTCATTTGGATAAAGCACATATCGCAAAATTTGTGCGGGTTCAACCAACGCAATACGTAGGCTGGCCAGGCTTTAGAATCGATTTCTTAGGTCACCCAAAATCGCCTGCCAAAATTGAATTGCAATGGTTGACGGCAATTGAAAATCCCGAGAAATTGGCGTCAGTTATGCTACAAGTAGCCGATAAAATAAATGAGGTTATCGATATTCCTGGGACGGATATTTAACGAACCAAGAAAAGCAGCCTAATAAACGAAATACATAAATAAATGGAACTTTTAACCTCCCCCCAACTCCCGAAGAATTTAGAAAAAACCATCAGCGATTTGGCACGCGCACGTGAAAAATCGGCCAAGCAAAAGTACCTGCTCGATTTGGGAGAAAGCCTGGTCATGCACCTGTGTTCGTTCGTGCTGGGAGAGTACAAGGCGGCCGAGCTGGTGTCCATTGACTTGGAGAAATCTTTTCTCAACAACAGCAAGAGCGTCAGTTTTGGGGTATATTTAGGATGGTTGCGCGAAGCTTCCAAGTTTTTGAATGCGCAACAATGTCCATCAGAAATCCATGCACTTTTGCACGGTGCGCACGATTTTGAGGAGCTGTCGAAATTCATCAGAGCTTATGAGGCCTTAAAAAAGGAAGTAGAACAGGAATCCGAGGAATACCATCAGGCGATATCCACAACCTTGAAAAACAACTTGGGAAAAGTCAATTTTTTACAATTTTTTGATATTTTCATTCAGTTAAGGAATCGGGTAGCGCATCCGCACAAGGAAGTGAAAGGTAAGATGGTTTCTTGGCCGTTTTCGGAAGCCTATTTCGATGCGATCAATCCGTACTTGGAGGCGGCATTGAACAAAACCATCAGCGAATTAAATAAGATTTGGGAATTTCGGCAGTACATCGTGGATAGCAACGAAGAAGGGAAGCTTATTTTACTCAGTGAGGAATCCGGGGAGTTTACAGAATTGGAAAACGCGCAGGATTTTCAAGAGGGGGTGCGGGTGGTGGCCAACGATGCCAACACGGTATTGCTTTCCGACTGGAAATGGTTGTTGCGGGCGGGGGAGGAAGCCCTTGCCAAAATTAAGCAAGAGGAAGATGACCTTCGAAACAAAGCAACCATTCAAGATTTACAAGAAGCCATTAAAGCGGCGTTGGAAGACGGTCAAATTAGCTTGGAGGAGCTGAATTTCTTCGAGTCCTTAGGCAAGACGAAAATGGGGCTTTCAAAACCGGAAATCAAGCAGTTGATTTTGGAAGTGGCAAAAAAAATGGAAATAGAAGACCCTTTTCCAGAAGTCGATAAGCGCTTCATTGAGGTGATTGATCAGGCAATATCTACCAAAACCTACAACGAGTTCTTATTGAAATTAACGGGGCAGCAGTACGGGGTGGATAATGAAACGTTCGAGAAGGTGTTTTTAGAACGAACCTTTGCCTTGAATGTGGATCCAGAGGCCGTGAAAAAGAACCGCGTGTTGCAGTTCACCTCGGAGGAATTTGTGGCGGTGCAGGGACTAATGAATGCGCTTAAGTGGCTCATGAGTATGGGGGCACTAAGAAAATACACAAAAGAGAGCATCTTCAAAATAAAAGAGGATTCTTATCTGTTTGGCACCAAGGAATATTGGCACCGAACAGCCTTTGGCGCGGTAGAGAAATTTGTTGAAAATCGATTGAACAAACTGTTGGTGGATGGCGATTTGAAATGGGACACAAAACAGAATAATTGGCAAATCGGTGTGATGACCAGTTATGCATGGTGTACGCTTTATCCCACGGAGCTCGCCACAAAAAAAATACTTGCACTGCACGTATCATGCTATCTCGATGGATCCGCGGCCATTGGGTACCTACCGGATTGGAAAGATTACAACAATTTGGAAAATTATGGATTGTTGCGCAACGTGTTCAGTGATCACTTAATTTCCTTTGCCCAAGCGTATTCCGAGGATTTAAAACAACATCCGAATTTACTCCTGTGGGACGGCTTAAACAACTATCCACACCGTTCGTTTACCGATTCCATGAATACCATGGTGTGGTTCTACCGGTATGTTTATGAATTCGAACAAATTCAATTCGCTCGCGGAAGCCAAGAAATCATCGAAAATCCTGCAATACTCATTGAAAGTTTTGATATTTCATTCAACCTATTCAAGGGCTTATTCGAAGGCGTTAACAGGGATTATTTAAACCTGTTGAACGGGGATTATTTACTCAAAAACCACGAAGAATCAATACGACAAAAACTTCAAAATCTTGAACCATTGCTCATGGAATTCGGTCTGTGTGATGCTATAGAGGCAGAGGAAGAGCCAGTTCAAAAATCCGAAGATGACGTTGAAATTGAACAGGTGGAGGAAGAGGAAACGGCTGCGAATGACGGATTGAAAGGAGGATTTCATTCGGGGTACATTTCACGATTAATAAAAACCAAAGTCAAAGGATATCCTATCGTATTAAGCTTTAAAGTGCAGCAAGACTATTTAAATAATAAGCTGGATTACCTAATTTATATTTCTTGTGCAGGCTATATTACCGAAGTAATTCATCGGCCTATTGAAAAGGTGCTGGAATCCTTGAAAAACCTGTCGTTTGTCAACGCTGAATTTTATTACGAACGAAGCAAGTTTTTGGTGCGGGTGCCAATTAACGAGGTCAATGAATTTGACCCCATTCCGGTCACCAACTTTTTCTTAACCCAATTATCGGAGGCCTGTGCGAAATCCTATACTGCCTTCCTTGAGCTTCAATTGAATATTCCTAAATTGAAGGATTTTGCAGAAATGTATGCAACTGCTGTAACCACTTTGAACCCCGTATTAGAAGGAATGTTCTCGAACGCACTCACACGCGAACGCAACTGGATGAAAGGAATGCGGTTTTTGGATTACGTGCATTCAGGAAAAGGATTTGGACACTGGTTAGGATGGGGCTTGGAATACCGCGAGCAGCAAATGATGGCAGGGGTGATTTTACACGTAGGGGATTCCCTGAAAGGAGCCCTGGTGATGGAGCAAATGAAGCAGAAAGCAGCTGAGGATAATTCATGGGAATTCGTAATGAAAGGAGAGGCCTTGGTCAATGAGGCCGAATGGCTATTGCAAACGACCAATCCCGTGTTCACCTCCTCGTCCGATTATAACCGTAATTACAAGGCCCACCATGCGCTCTTGAACAATGAAAAAACCTACTGGTGCGCCGCTAAACAGGATGATAAACAGTGGTGGCAGGTTGAATTTCCCGAAGCCATGGAGGTATCACGCTTAAATATGAAAGGTGCGCCACAAGGAAAGAGTTATGTCACCCGGTTTAAGTTAATGTATTCCGTGGATAAGAAAAATTGGCAAACACTTACCGATTTTGAGGGCTTATCCGACGGTTTCGATACCTTGGATTTCACCTTTGAAAACCCGGTTAACGCGAAGTGCCTGCGCATTGTACCGATGGAATTTGTAGGATGGCCAGGCTTTAGAATTGATTTCTTTGGAAAAAAGATTGTGCCGTCTAAAATTGAATTGCAATCCCTAGTACCTATAAGCAATGAACACGAATTGGCCAAAATGGTAGCCCAATTTGAGGAGAAAATAAAAGCAATTAAATTATTCAAAGGGTTAGGCTTCTAAGCTAATGCTCCACTGTTAAGGTTTATTTCCAAGTTTTTGCTACTTTCACGCAAATAAATGTTGAGTGCTTTATGAGCAATAACCTCCCGAATACCCCGAAAAAAGTCGAATTGACGAAAATCGTAATATATTCAATCTTGGGATTGATGCTTGCTGCCTTAATTTTTTACTTGGTGAAGTCCATACTCGATCAAAAACGAAACACCGAAGAACAAGCCAAGTCCTTTAAAACCCAAATGAAAGAGCTTAAGTCTGAATTGAAGGCAGTAGAACAGCAGTACCATCGAATGACCCAAAAACGCGATTCGTTGCAAAATTGGGTGGATTATTACCATCCTATGCGCGCGATCATTTACAACGCTAAGTTGCGCGACCGCGTTATGGAAGTTTCCAGCTTCAAACCCGGTGAAGTCGCAAAATTTAAAGTGGATTCCACCAGCGCGGTCATCGTAGAAATCAAAGTAGGAGGCAATGACCTCACGTATTACGTGAACTATTTGGTTAAAAATAGAAAAGGTCAACTCGTGGAAGTTTCTCCTTACGAATTGTTTAAGCCTTAACGCTTATTTTTCCTTAGGTTTTATTTGTTTGATTCGTGGACGCAAGCAAAAGCGATACATTTTGCGCTATTCGCACGCAGATATCTTCCAAAGGCAAATCGTTTTCATCTCTCCCAAACGGGTCTTCAATTTCCTCGGCGAGGATTTCCATGGAAACCAAGGCATAAAATACAAAAGTGGAGATCAACACCGACCAATATTGAAACGGCTCTACAAAGGCAAGAGGCATAGTAATCACGTAAAGAAAAATGAATTTCTTAAAAAATAAACTATACGAAAGGGGAATAGGGGTTTTTTTAATGCGTTCGCAAGCTCCAAGACTGTCGATTAAATTGGCAAGTAATTTATTTAAATGCATCCACTGAGCCGGTTGAATCCGGTTTGCTATTAATAATCGATGCACTTCAAATTGTAGCTCTTTGACGACAAGTAAAGGTTGATTATCTGCGGATGCTAATTCTTGAATTCCTTTTGTGTTTGTAATTTTCTCACCTCTTAAATGGCTTTTTAAACTCGCACTGAACAATGTGATTAATTCCACAATTCTTTGGCGTTCGGTTTCCTTCAAATCTAAAGTTGAAAAGAGGATGGCCAAGTTTCTGGAATCATTGACCACGGATCCCCACATTTTTCGCCCTTCCCACCAACGGTCATAAGCGGTGTTCGTTCGAAAAACAAGCAATAAGGAAATAACGAAACCCAAAAGAGAATACACCGAAGTGAGGTTTTTCAGTATGGGTTTTGAACCAAAAAAATGCATTTCTAAAAACGTAATCAACGCGGTAAGGAGAGCAATATAGATAAGTTCTTTCCAAAGAATACGAATCGTATCGCTTTTGTGAAGCGAGAATATGAAATGTACCCAATTCTTTGGATTGTAATTAATCATTTAAACAAGATTCAATATATTGGATTGAACAAATAAAAACGATTTCGATGCCTATTGTTTTATCCAATTGGATTTCCATGGACCCAGGTGCAGTACATAACTACCGGATGAAAAATCCCCCACATTCAATTGGAAAGTGGCGTTGGTCATGATTTCTTTTAGCACTATTTTTCCGCTTATATCTACTACGGTTAGGGTTTCTCCCAGGTATTTGGAATCGGCGGTAACGGTTAAGGTGGTTTGTGTCGGATTGGGGAATACGTTCATCGCTACCCCTACATTTTCCTCCATCCCCACCCCAATGCCCGGCAATTCCGTCCACTTAAAAATCTTAGGCATGCCCAACGTATCAAAGCTCATCTCCGCGATGGCCA
>Ga0214923_10000289_pt1 | contig 76844 bp, 81 predicted proteins | sample LL1510_MetaG_FD_177993 | JGI IMG/M metagenome (GOLD analysis project Ga0214923, IMG submission 177993) | Freshwater microbial communities from Lake Lanier, Atlanta, Georgia, United States - LL-1510 | ecosystem: Environmental > Aquatic > Freshwater > Lake | place: USA: Georgia | collected...
GGCTACGAAGCGCAGGTGGGGCAGTTGTATGCCGGCATGGATCTGACCAAAAACTACTGATCACCCCCATGTGGCGCCACCCTGCGACCAAGCCCTTGTTGGCTGCATTGTTAGCTGTCCCCTTTATTTGGCTGTTGCTGGCAGCGGTCAACGACGCATTGGGCCCCAATCCGGCCGAAGCCCTCATTCGCCAAACCGGTGACTGGAGTTTGCGTGCGTTGTGTCTGGCCCTGGCTGTGACACCTCTTCGCGTGATCACTGGCCAGGCAGCGCTGATGCGCTTTCGGCGCATGATTGGCGTGAATGTCTTTGTGTATGCCCTGACTCACCTGTTGTGCTACGCCTGGCTGGACATGGGTTGGGATTGGTCCGATGTGGCGGGCGACATCGCCAAACGCCCGTTTATTTTGGTGGGCTTTTTGGCCTTGGTGTTGCTGGCCAGTCTGGCCGCCACCTCGTTCAACCGTGCCGTGCGCTGGTTGGGGCCCAAGCGTTGGCAGGCTTTGCACCGAATGGTGTATGCCGTGGCCGCCTTGGGGGTATTGCATTTTTACTGGATGCGGGAGGGCAAAAACAACCAAACTGAGGTCTGGGTTTATGGTGGCATTTTGGCCAGCTTGCTGGCTTGGCGTGGGTGGTACTGGTGGCGCAACTCGCACAACGCCAGTGCGTTGAAAAGCCAGCCCAGTCGGTGATGTCGAAGACGCAGGGTTGCCGGGCTCAGACCAGGCGCTCGCCGCGCATTTGGTCTTGGGTGGATTCGCGCTCGCGAATGACATGCCACTGGTCTGCATCCACCAATACCTCCGCGGCCCTTCCTCGCGTGTTGTAGTTGCTCGACATGCTCATGCAATAGGCCCCGGCAGACAGCACTGCCAGGTGGTCGCCGGCCTGAGCAGACAAAGGGCGATCACGGCCAATCCAGTCACCGCTTTCGCACACCGGCCCAACCACATCGTACGGCGTGACAGGGCCATGGCGCGACACCAAGGGAACGATTTGGTGAAACGCTTGATACATCGCCGGTCGGGGCAAGTCGTTCATGGCCGCATCGATGATGCAAAAGTTTTTTTGCGTACCTGGCTTGAGGTAGAGCACTTCGGTCAGACAGACACCGGCGTTGCCCACCAATGAGCGCCCAGGCTCAATCATCAAGGGCCGCTGGCCAAAACCGCGGGCGTCCAACCTGGCCCACAACTGAGCCCACAAGGCATCGGCCGCAGGTGGAGTGTCGCCGTTGTAGTTGATGCCCAAGCCCCCGCCGAAATCCAGGTGCTCGATGGCCACGCCCGCTGCCTCAATGGATTGGACCAAGTCGAGCACCTTGTCCACAGCATCCAAATAAGGACCAGCGCTGGTGATTTGCGAACCAATGTGGCAATCGATGCCTGCCACCCGCAGGCCAGGTAACTGGGCGGCATGCAAATAGCAACGCAAGGTGTCTTCGTGGGCAATGCCAAATTTATTGCCCTTCAAACCGGTGGAGATGTAGGGATGGGTCTGGGGGTCTACGTTGGGATTGACGCGCACGCTCACCGGCGCACGCAGGCCCAAAGCCATGGCCACCTCGCTCAGCACTTCCAACTCGGCCTCGCTCTCGACATTGAAGCAGGCAATGCCTGCTTGCAAAGCCGCCCGCATTTCGGCGCGGGTTTTGCCCACGCCTGAGAAGATCACCCGATCGGCTCGACCGCCAGCGGCCAGCACGCGCTCGAGCTCGCCGCCCGAGACAATATCAAAGCCACAACCCGCTTGGGCAAACACCTGCAACACCCCCAACGAGGGGTTGGCTTTCATCGCGTAATGCACTCTGGCATTGCGGCCGGCAAATGCCCTTTGGTAGGCCTCCAAGGCGCTGAGCATGGCGGCCTTGGAGTAGACGAACAATGGCGTGCCGCATTGGGCTGCCAGTTCCGTCAGGGGCACACCTTCCAGCCACAACTGGCCATCGCGTTGGGATAAAAAAGGAGCGCCGGGTAATTCGGAGGGATTCATGGCGTGGGGCTGAGGGCCTTGGGGGCAGCAGACGAAGCGGGGGTGGGCTGGGTATAAGGCCCACGCTGATCGGGCGGAGTCTGATCGGGCAGGTACAAGGCGCCACGTTGGCCGCACGCCGATGCCATGGCCGCCACACCGATGGCAAGGACATATCGGCTGAATAGAATGGGCCTGTTATTCATTTTGAAATTGTAGCCAGCGCGTCTTCGCACATTTGTATGAACGATACCGAATTCATGAACCAGGCAGAGGCATTGTTGCTCGGGGTCGAGCGCCATTGCGATCGCATCAACGAAAACACCGATGCCGATATCGACAACCAGCGGGTCGGTGGCATGGTGACGTTGGTGTTTGCCAACCGCAGTCAAATCGTGATCAACTTGCAAAAACCTTTGCATGAGGTGTGGCTGGCCAGCCGCAGCGGCGGCTACCACTATCGGCACGATGGTCTGGCCTGGGTGGATACCAAAGGGAAGGGTAATTTTTGGGCGCAACTCAGCGCCGATGCAACTGCCCAAGCGGGCTTTCCCCTCGACTTCAGTTCTTGAACAGGTCGAGAATTTTCTTTTTCTCGTCCGCCGAAGGCAGCTCGGCATTGCCCGATTTGCCCTCCAGCCCCAAGCTGCTGATGCCTGAACTGCGGGCGAATTCGGTAAAGAACCAGTCGCCACCTTCATACACCACGCCGGGGGGCGCAATCATCTCGGTGATGGGCGTGTTTTTGAGCGCGGATTGCATGTACTGGATCCACACCGGCAGGCTCAAGCCGCCCCCAGTTTCTCGGTCACCGAGCTTGCGGGGTGTGTCGTAGCCAATCCAAGTCACGGCGGTCAGGGTGGGGTGGTAACCGGCAAACCAAGCGTCCATGGAATCATTGGTGGTGCCGGTTTTGCCGAAGATGTCATTGCGTTTGAGGGTGGCTTGGGCTTTGGCCGCCGTGCCTGAGCGGGTCACCTCTTGCAGCAAGCTGCTCATCACAAAGGCATTGCGCGCACTGATGGCACGCACCGATTCTTCTTGCTCAATGGGCGTGTAGTCAGACAACACCTTGCCCAAGGCATCGGTGACTTTGCTGATCAGGTAGGGGTTGATGCGAAAACCGCCATTGGCAAACACCGAATAGCCTGTGGCCATTTGCAAAGGGGTGACCGAGCCTGCACCCAGCGCCATGGTCAGGTAGGCCGGATGACGTTGGGCATCAAAGCCAAATTGGGTGATCCAGTTTTGTGCGTTTTGCGGTCCCACCGCTTCGAGCACCCGGATTGAAATCATGTTTTTGGATTTCGCCAAGCCCTTGCGCAGGGTCATTGGCCCTTCAAAAGTGCCGTCGTAATTCTTCGGCTCCCACGCCTGGCTACCGGTCACACTGGCGTCGTAAAACAAAGGCGAGTCGTTGACCACGGTGGCTGGGGTGAACCCTTTTTCCAAGGCGGCTGAATAAATGAATGGCTTGAAACTTGATCCAGGTTGGCGCCATGCCTGGGTCACATGGTTGAATTTGTTTTTATCAAAGTCAAAGCCACCTACCAGCGCGCGAATCGCACCGTCGCGTGGATCCATGGCGACAAATGCCCCTTCCACCTCGGGCAATTGGGTGATTTCCCAGTTGCTGCCCTTGACAATGCGAATCACCGCACCCGGACGCAGTTTGATGTTGGGCGGAGATTTATCGGCCAAGCCCGATTGCACCGGCTTGAGTCCTTCTCCAGTGACCTCGATCACCTCGCCGTTTTGCCGCACCGCCCGAACCAGTTTGGGAGTGGCCTCCAGCACCACGGCGGCGAGCAGGTCACCCTTGTCGCCTTGCTCGATCAAGGTGTCGTCGATCAACTCATCGCGCTCACGCGCATTGCTGGGCAGATCGATGAATTTTTCAGGCCCCCGGTAGTGTTGGCGCTTTTCGTAGTCCATGATGCCGCGGCGCAGCGCTTGGTAGGCCGCTTCTTGGTCGGTGGCACGCACCGTGGTGTAGACCTTCAATCCCCTGGTGTAAGCGTCTTGACCGTACTGGGCAAACATCAAAGACCGCGCCATCTCGGCCACATAGTCGGCATGTTTGCGAAACCCTTGGTTGGCGTTGCGAACTTTCAGCTCTTCGCCCTTGGCCTGATCGGCTTGGGCTTGGGTGATGAAGCCGTTGTCGAGCATGCGTTCAATGATGTAGAGCTGGCGCGAGCGGGCGCGTTTGGGGTTGCTGATGGGGTTGTAGGCCGATGGCGCTTTGGGCAAGCCTGCCAGCATGGCGGCTTCGGCCACCGTGATGGCTTTCAAGGGCTTGTCGAAATACGCCTCGCAAGCGGCCGCAAAGCCATAGGCTCGGTTGCCCAAGAAAATTTGGTTGAGGTAAATCTCAAAAATTTGATCTTTGCTCAGTGAGTGCTCAAGCTTGAATGTCAGCAGCAATTCATAAATTTTGCGGGTGAAGGTTTTTTCGGAACTCAGGTAAACATTGCGGGCCACTTGCATGGTGATGGTCGACGCGCCCTGGCTTTTGGCCCGGCCCAGGTTGGCCAAACTCGCGCGTGCCAAACCAATATAGTCCACCCCGCCATGTTGGTAGAAGCGCGCGTCCTCGATGGCCAGCACGGCATCTTTCATCACCTGCGGAATGTCTTTGAATTCGGTGTAGTTGCGCCGCTCTTCGCCAAACTCACCAATCAAGGTGCCTTCGGCCGAAAACACCCGCATCGACAGCTTGGGACGGTAGTCGGCCAGGTCGGAAATATCGGGCAGTTGGGGGTAGGCCATGGCCAGCGCCAAGGCCACCAGCAAGGCCAGCGACAGCACGCCGGCCAGGCCCAAGCCCAGCGTCCACATGAAAAAGCCCCATACCAAGGCCCCCAGTTGAGAAGGACTGCTGTCGCTGGGCGGCGTGTCGGGGGTGGACTTGCGGTTCATGGGCAACCGCCACGGTGCGACCGTTGCGGTGAGGCAAAACGCCAATTATAAAAAAATACAACCCGTTCGTGCATCGGGTTGACGGTATTGAAACCAAAAGCATTCATCGCTAGGATCCGCTTTCACATCCAAGGAGATGCACATGTCATGGTTTAGCACCATAACACGTTCGGGTCGTCAAGCCTTGTTGGGAGTGGACTGGGGCGAGGGGGACTTGAGCCTGGTGGCGGTGGACGGTCACCCCGCGCAAGGTTGGCGATTGAGTTTTTGCGAGCAAGAAAGTTGGCAAGGCCAAGCTGACCCCAGTCTGGCTTTGGCCCAGGCTTGGCGGCGCAGCGCCAGCCGGGTGCGGCGGGTGGCATTGGCCGTGCCCGACGCCCTGGTGTGGCATCAGGCCATGGCATTTGATACCCGATTGCAAGGGGAAGACCTGCACTTTCAAATTGGCTTGCACCTGCGCGACCTGCTGCCCTGGGACATGTCCCAGGTGAGCTGGGACTATGCTTTGCAAGAGGGCGCAAGCCCCAAGGAGTCAACCTACGGGGTATTTGCGCTGCCCTTGCAAGACCTGCAGCCCATGCTCGAATGGGTGCGACGCGCAGGTTTGCTGCCCTGGGTGGTGGACATCAGTTCACAGGCCATGCAGCGCTGGCGCGCTCATGCCCAACGCTTGGTGCCAGGGCGGCACAACGAACAGGCCAGTGCCTTGGCCATGGGTCTGGCCTTGCGCCGGTTTGTCGCATGATGCCCGTCAATTTGTTGCCCGAGCGTGAGCGCTTGTGGCAGCGCCAACGCCGTTGGTGGCGCCAGCGTTGGACCTGGACTGTGGGTATTTCTTTGCTGGTTTGGGCATCTGCGGCGGGCGTTTTGGCTTGGCAGCTTGGGCAATGGACCGAAATGAACGCGCAAGTACAAGCCCAGATCGATGCACAGGGCCCCGATCGACTGGCCCACCAGCGCTGGACCCAAGAGCGCCAAGCCTTGCAAAGCGCCCAATTGGGTCAAAGCCAAGCGCCAACGACCACGCACCAGCCCTGGCACCCTTGGCAAGCTTTGGCTGCGGCTCTCACACCCCCCTTGCACCTGGAACGTTTGGTGTGGAATGCGCAAGGCCTGACAGTGGCGGGGCATGCGCTGCAGGCCGCAGATGCAGCCCTGGTGCTCAAGCAATGGCAGCAGCGCTCGGGCCTGACGGGTGTGCAGGTGATGTCCATGGAATCTGAGCCGGTGCCAGACCCGCAAGGCATGCCCGACAGTTGGTGGGCCTTTGAATGGCGCTGGACAGCCATCCCCAGCAACCCAGTGCGGGCGCAGCCATGAACCTTTCGGCCAGCAACGCGCTGTCAGTACCGCACCAGCCTGTGCAGGCATGGCGCTGGGATGCGCCCTGGGCCTGGACTTTGGGTCAACAAGTGGCCGCGCTTGGCACCGGGGTGGGCGTGGCTTTGGCCGCATGCATTGCATCTTTATGGCCCACATGGCAATCGATAACGGCATTGCAACAAGCCCACGAAGTCTTGCTCGCGCAACAACAGGCGGGTGAGCAAATGCGTCAGGCCTTGCCTGAGTTGCAACAGCAGGTGCAAACCATGCGGGTCGCGCAGGCGCAACACAAACCGACACAGGCATCGAACCCGGCGGCTTGGGCATTGCCAGTGACCTGGTCGCCGCTGACGGGTGCGGCGGGATCTGCTGTCAGCGCAAGGTGGCGGGCAGTCGCGCAAGGCCCGTCCCTTGCGGTGACCCATTTGATGGCACAACTTTCCCAGGAGGCAACGCCGTTGCAGGTGGAGTTGCTGCGCCTTGACCACATGGGTCCTTGGCAACTCCGTTGGGAAGTGGCGGCGCAAGCACCGCCACTGGCCCCCAAGCCAGTGTCCACCCACAGGATCGATGGAGGGGCCTTGCTCGATGAGCAAGCGTTGCTGGTGCATTGGCATGAACAACTCAGCCGGCAACCGGGACGCCAGCAATGGCTGGCCCCCGAACTGAAACGCACTCGTGAGGCCTTGGAAGCGTTCGACCTCCACCAAATCGAGTGGGTGGGTTGGCTGCAACAAGGCAATCAGCGTATGGCTGTGGTTCAAGCTGGTAATACCTTGCATCGGGTGGCCGTGGGTGCGCACGTGGGCCGTCAGCATGGTCGGGTGCAACACATCGGTGATGATCACTTGGTTTTGCGCCAGATCCAGCGCAACGCGCAAGGACATTGGGAACCGCATTTTTTACATTGGCCCACCCCCAAAGTGGCACTCGTTTCCAACCACACAACTCCCCTTTCACCCAAGGCACGGCCATGAATCAGACACAACTGACACTGGGCTGGGCCATTGGCGCGAAGCCTCAGCCCCATAGCGGCTTTGGCGGGCCAGTGGGTCATTGGCTTTTATCCGCGGTTTTATCTTTATCCACATTGTGGGCAAGCGGCCCGGCTTGGACCCAAGGCATGGGGGGCACACCGACGCCCGCCAATGGCGCGGCGCCACCCAGCGACAAAGCACAAGTCTTGTCGATGAATTTTCAAAACATCGAGATGCGGGCTGCTTTGCAGGTGATTGCAGACTTTACGGGTTTGAATGTGGTGGTATCCGATTCGGTGACGGGCCATGTGACAGTGCGGTTCAAAGATGTCTCCTGGGAGGTGGCCCTGGACGCCTTGCTGCAAGCCAAAGGGCTGGCCTATCAACGCCAAGGTGAGGTGTTGTGGGTGGCCACCCAGGCCGAGATCAGTGCGCGCGAGAAAAAAAACCTGGAGGCCCGCCAGGCCCTACAAGCCCTTGAGCCTTTGCAAACCCGCGCCTTTGAACTCAGCTATGCGCGCGCCAGTGAGGTGTTGGCGTATTTGTTGGGAACTCAGGCCAGTGCCATGGTTGGCGCAGCCCCTTGGAACCCCTACAACCCCCATTCAGCCAATCCCAGTGGAACTTTGGCCAGCCTCAGCGGCAACCCGCGCATCCTCAGTCCCAGGGGCAGTGTCATGGCCGAACCGCGCACCAACCAGGTGTTTGTCACCGATGTGGCCGATCGTTTGGAGCAGGTGGCGCAAATGCTGGCCCGCATCGACGTGCCTTTGCGGCAAATATTGATCGAGGCGCGCATCGTCGAAGCCACCGATACCTTCAGCAAAGCCCTGGGAGTGCGTTTGGGTGCCATCGATGCCGCTGGCGCGGCCCAAGGGGTGGGCAACAACTTGGGCGCGGTTGTCAACAATGCACGCGTACCAGGGGTGACCGCTGCTGCCACCGATGTATCGGGCAGCATGGTCAATTTACCCGCAGCAGCCATCAATGGGGCAGCCGCCGCCACGGTGGCGGTGTCGATTTATGACGCATCCAAAACCCGCTTGTTGGGCTTGGAAATCTCAGCCTTGGAATCCGATGGTCAAGGCAAAGTGGTGTCCAGCCCCAGGGTGGTCACGGCCAACCAAACCAAGGCCGTCATTGAGCAAGGCACTGAGTTGCCCTACCAAACCGCCACATCCAGCGGGGCAACTTCGATCGCCTTTCGCAAGGCCAACCTGAAGCTGGAGGTGACTCCCCAAATTGCACCCAACGGCGGAATCATTTTGGACCTGGACATCAGCAAAGACAGCGTGGGCCAGTCCACCACCGCTGGTTTTGCCATTGACACCAAGCATGTCAATACCCAGGTGCTGGTGGAAGATGGTGGCACGGTGGTGATCGGCGGGATTTACGAACTCAACGAGTCCAACGGTCGCAACAAGGTGCCTTTTTTCGCCGATATCCCGGGCTTGGGATGGCTGTTTCAGAACAGTTTGCGCAGCTCCAAAAAGCAAGAGTTACTGGTTTTCATAAGCCCTAAAATGGTCAACTCCAGTGCACCTGCACGCTAAGAAAGCTCCCTTTGTTGGTATTGGTTGGTATGCCAGGTTGTGGCAAATCCACGGTGGGTCGCCAATTGGCCCGCCGACTCGACATTCCCTTTGTGGACTCGGATCACGCGATTGAACAACGCTTGGGTTGCTCAATTCGAGAGTATTTTGAGCGCCAGGGCGAAGCACGCTTTCGAGAAGTGGAAACCGATGTACTGACCGAATTGGCCCGGCAAACTGAGGGGGTGTTGTCCACAGGCGGTGGTTCGGTCTTGAGCGAGCAAAACCGGGCATTGCTGCGACAAACTGGTCCGGTGTTTTACCTGTATGCCAGCCCGCAGGAACTGTTTCGCCGGTTGCGCCATGATCGCAAACGCCCTTTGTTGCAAGTCAACGATCCCTTGCAGCGATTGCAGGACCTGTTTGCACTGCGCGATCCCCTCTACCGCGCCGCAGCCCACCATGTGATTGAAAGCCCGCGCCCATCGGTGGGTGCCATGGTGCAAGGTGTGATGCAGCACTTGGAGCGATCCGTCGAACCTGCTCAGGCGCTCGGGGTGCCGTCCCCCAGCCCTGTGGCGTCAGCCGCTTCCCCCTCACACTGAACTGTGTCATGGCCCAACTTACTGATCAGACCGTTCACATCCATTTGGGCGAGCGCAGCTATCCCATCCTGATTGGGGCGGACTTGCTGTTTGCGCCCGGCACCTGGGCCAACCTGCCCGAGGCCAATAGCGCGCTCATCGTCACCAACACCACCGTGGCCCCGCTGTTTGCCAAGGGCTTGCAAGCGGCCTTGGCCCCGCATTTTGCCCAAATTCATGTGCTGGCTTTGCCCGATGGCGAAGCGCACAAAAACTGGGAGACCTTGCATCAAATATTTGATGTGTTGCTGGCCAAGGCTTGTGACCGGCGAACGGTGCTCATCGCTTTAGGCGGGGGTGTGGTCGGTGACATGACGGGCTTTGCCGCCGCTTGCTACATGCGAGGCGTGCCCTTTGTTCAGGTGCCCACCACCTTGCTGGCGCAAGTGGATTCATCGGTGGGGGGCAAAACCGCCATCAACCACCCCTTGGGCAAAAACATGATCGGGGCCTTTTACCAGCCGGAGCGGGTGATTTGCGACTTGAGCACTTTGCAAAGCCTGCCCGAACGGGAACTCAGTGCTGGACTGGCCGAAGTCATCAAATATGGGCCCATCGCAGACATGGCATTTCTAGACTGGATCGAGAGCCATTTGGATGCCTTGATGGCACGTGACCCGCAGGCTCTGGCTTGGGCGGTTCAGCGCAGTTGCCAAATCAAAGCCGAGGTGGTGGGCCAAGATGAGCGCGAAGGCGGCTTGCGTGCCATCTTGAATTTCGGCCACACCTTTGGCCATGCGATTGAAGCCGGTTTGGGTTTTGGTCAATGGTTGCACGGTGAGGCCGTGGGTTGCGGCATGGTGATGGCGGCCCATTTATCGTTGCGCTTGGGGTTGGTGGAAGCGGCCTTTGTGCAGCGACTGACCCACATCATTGAGCGCGCTGGTTTGCCCATCATTGGCCCGGCCTTGGGGGTGGACAGCTATTTGCATCACATGCGGCTGGATAAAAAAGCCCAGGCCGGCGCTGTCCGCTTTGTGCTGATCGATGGCCCTGGCCGCGCCGTGGTGCGCGCTGTCCCGGATGAGATGGTGGGGCAAGTGCTGCAAGCGTGTTGCGCTGCATGAGAGAGTCCACGCCATTGGCCGGGTGGGTCTGCGCACCAAGTGACTTGGCCTGTGATCCCCGTTTCAGCCGTGGCAGGCGCCATTCACAGCCTGACGCTCCAACCCGCAATGCTTTTCAGCGCGACCGCGACCGCATCGTGCATTCGACGGCGTTTCGCCGCTTGGTCTACAAGACCCAGGTTTTTTTGAACCACGAGGGCGATTTGTTTCGCACCCGCATGACCCACTCGCTGGAAGTGGCACAACTGGCGCGCTCGTTGGCGCGGGCCTTGGGCCTGCACGAGGACTTGGTTGAGGCGATTGCGTTGGCGCACGACCTGGGCCACACCCCATTTGGTCACGCCGGGCAAGACGCCTTGCAAGCGTGCATGGCCGAACATGGGGGTTTTGAGCACAATTTGCAAAGCCTGCGGGTGGTCGACCATTTGGAAGCTCGTTATCCCGATTTTGACGGGCTGAACCTGTGCTTTGAAACCCGCGAGGGCATCCTCAAACATTGCTCTTTGGAACATGCCCAGGCCATTGAGCTCGATGAGCCCGGCGGCGTGGCTGCAAGGTTTTTGAACCGCAGCCAACCCAGTCTGGAGGCCCAGTTGTGCAACTTGGCCGATGAGATGGCCTATAACGCCCATGACACAGATGATGGCGTGCGCTCAGGTCTGATCACCCTGGAGCAGTTGCAAGACGTGCCCTTGTTCGATGCCTATCGGCAAACCGTGCAGCGCGAATACCCGGCACTGTCGCCACGGCGTGTGCTCTATGAATCGATCCGGCGCATGCTCAGCGATCAGGTATATGACGTGATGCAGCACACACGCGCCGCCATGCAAACGGTCGCGCAACGCAGTGCCGACGGTGTGCGCCAATCGCCCCCGCTGGTGGGCTTTGGGACCCAAATGCGGATGCAATCACAGCAGTTGAAGCGGTTTTTGTTTCTCAACCTCTACCGCCATCCGCAAGTCATATCCACCACCGACTGGGCGCGCAGCGTGGTGGGCGATTTGTTTCAAGTCTATTTGGATCGGCCCCAAGAAATGCCACCCGAGCACCGCGAGCGGCGCAACCGTGCGCGGGCCGTGGCCGACTACATCGCTGGCATGACCGATCGCTTTGCCAGTCGTGAACACGCCCGCTTGTGCGCGACATCGGCCGCCCCCTGGCCCTACGCTATGTCCAGGCATTGGCCGTGAGCCTTGACCAGGCCCGCACTGGTTTGCACCCTGCCAGCGTGGTGATTTGGGCAGGCATCAGCGCGGCTTTGCACGTGGGAAAAATCCCACCCGCCATCCCCTTGTTGCACCATGAGTTGGGCATGAGCTTGATGCAGGCCGGCTTGATGTTGTCAATGGTGCAGTTTGCTGGCATGGTGCTGGGCCTTTTGGTGGGCTTGGGTGCCGACCACTGGGGCTTGCGCAAATGCATGCTGATGGGTTTGAGCCTGATGTTTTTCGCCAGCTGCCTGGGCGGCTTGGCGCCCGATGCCACCACCCTGCTGGTGCTGCGCGGTGTCGAGGGCTTGGGATTTTTGTTGGTGGTCACGCCAGCGCCAGCGTTGATCCGACAAAACGTCGCACCAGGCGAGTTGAGTGCGCGCATGGGTGGTTGGGGCACTTATATGTCATTTGGCAGTGCTTTGGGCTTGTTGCTAGGACCCATTGTCATGGGTTTGTGGGACAGGATGACCTGGTGGATGGCGGCCGGTGGGGTTTCCTTGTTGGCTTGGCTGGCCGTGTGGGCGGTGGTGCCACGACCCTTGGACCGACCTGCCCTCAAGTCTCCCCCGCAAAAATTGGCTGCGGCAGCAGGTTGGCGTGACCGCTTGGTGCGCACCCTGACCACGCCGGGGCCGTGGATGATGGCCTTTGCCTTCGCCGTCTATACCGGGCAATGGATGTCGGTGATTGGCTTTTTGCCCACCATCTACACCCAAAACCAAATCTCTTGGGGAATGACGGGCGTGCTCACCGCCATCGTGGCCCTGGTCAATTTCTCGGGCAATTGGATGTCGGGCCGTTTGTTGCAACGCGGTTGGAGTGCCCGCCTGACCATGGCCACCGGTTATGGCGTGATGGGCCTGGGCGCTTTGGGGGCCTTTTGGGATTGGGGCGGCTGGCAACTGCCTTTTGCCGCCCGCTATGCCTGTGTGGTGCTGTTTTCTGCGGTGGGTGGTTTGATTCCCGGCAGCTTGTTTGCCTGTGCGGTGCGTTTGGCCCCGAGCGAAGATACCGTCTCCACCACGGTGGGTTGGATGCAGCAGTGGTCGGCCACGGGTCAATTTTTCGGTCCCTTGCTGGTGGCATGGGTGGCCGCTGCGGCGGGCGGTTGGCAGTGGACGTGGGTGGTCACCCTCGGCATGGCCAGCGTGGGTCTCGGCTTGGCTTGGCGCATACAGCAAGCGCTGGACCGCAAACAAGGCGTCGGCCAGTCCCATGCGTGAACCCGCTGACACCGCACGCATCGCCATCGAAGACACCCAGCTTTGGTTGAGCCGCGCGGTGGTGGGCTTGAACCTGTGCCCGTTTGCCAAAGCGGTGATGGCCAAAGGCCAGCTGCGCTATGTGGTGTGCCATGACAGCGATCCCCAAGCTTGCTTGGAGCTGTTGCGCGATGAAATGCTGCATTTGGCCAATGCCCCGGCCGACGAGGTGGACACCACCCTCTTGATCGCCCCGTTTTTGTGTCCGGACTTTTTGGACTTCAATGATTTTTTGGAACCGGCAGATCGCTTGCTCGAAAGCCTGAATCTGGGCGGCGTGTTGCAAATCGCAGACTTTCATCCCCGGTACCAATTTGCAGGCACCCAGCCCGGTGATGTGGAAAACCGCAGCAACCAGTCGCCATACCCCTTGCTGCATTTGCTGCGCGAAGACAGCGTCAGCCGTGCCGTCGAGGTCTTTCCCGATGCGGCTTTGATCTATGAGCGCAACACCGCTTTGTTGCGCGAAATGGGCGAGGCGGGTTGGGCTGATTTGAGCTTGGTTGCGCGGTTGTATCCATAGTGGCAGTTGATGGGTACCGTCTGAAATAAGTTGTCTGCACCCATCACCGGCCACACGGATGCGGCAGGTTTGGGTGAAGCGCCCAAACCAGGTTTTGGGGTGCGTCAAGGCAGGCTGAACAAACCCGTTTATTAATGTATTTTCTCCAAAATTTGGATAAAATACATGGATGTATCTGCGCCAATCCCAGCAAAAGCTCATCCAACGCTTGCAACACTTTCCTGCCGTGGGGCTGCTGGGGCCGCGCCAGGTGGGCAAAACCACATTGGCATTGGCCCAAAAAACGCTGTACCCGGACGCACTTTATTTGGACCTTGAACGGCCGTCCGCGCAAAGGCAACTGGATGACCCCGAAGCTTTTTTGATGGCGCATGCCCAGCAGTTGGTCATCTTGGATGAGGTGCAGCGCATGCCCGAGTTGTTTGGTATTTTGCGTGGCGTGATTGATCAGCGTCGCCGCATGGGTCAAGCCAGCGGGCAGTTCTTGTTGCTGGGTTCGGCCACAGGCGTTTTGATGCAACAGTCCAGCGAAAGCTTGGCCGGGCGGGTGGCTTATGTGGAGTTGCCGCCGCTTCAAGCATCAGAAATTTTGTTGGCGCAGTCCAGCATTGCAGACCTCCATTTGCTGTGGGTGCGGGGCGGTTTCCCCATGTCCTGGTTGGCCAAGACCGATACCGAGAGCATGACGTGGCGTGAGGTATTTATCTCCACTTACTTGGAAAAAGACATTCCAGCGCTGGGGCCGCGCATACCCTCAACGACCTTGCGGCGTTTGTGGACCATGTTGGCACACCACCAAGGAGAGCTGTTGGATCTGTCCAAACTCGCAGCCGCTTTGGCCATCAGTGGTCAAACCGTCAGCCGGTACATCGACTTGCTGTGCGATTTGATGTTGGTGCGCCGTTTGCCCGCATGGCACGGCAATGTGGGCAAACGTTTGATTCGCTCGCCCAAGGTGTATGTGCGAGACAGTGGTTTGGTCCACGCCTTGTTGGGCTTGTCCAACTTGGATACGTTGCTCGGTCACCCCGTGGCTGGATCAAGCTGGGAGGGTTTTGTACTGGAGCAGTTGATCAACGCAGCACCGCAGGCCGAGGCCAGTTTTTACCGCACCAGCAATGGGGCCGAGGTGGACTTGGTGTTGACGTTCCGAAGCCAGCAAACCTGGGTCATCGAAATCAAACGTTCCAGCGCGCCCAGCGTTTCCAAAGGCTTTTACCTAGCTGCAACGGACTTGGGCGCAGTGCGCAAGTTGTTGGTGGCCCCTGTTGAGCAACCATACCCCATCAAGGATGGCATTCAGGTGGCGGATGTGATGACCGCCATCCGTTGGGTGACCGAACAAGAAGCCAGCCATGGATAAAGCAAAAAACAAATCTCTCACCAAGCCCTCGCCTCCCAGCGATCAACTCGACCTGCGCCCCGGCCAGTCCATCGAGCTGCTCAAGGCACTGCACATCCTCACGCGTGAGGGCAAGATCAACCAAGATTCGCGGCGCAAGTTAAAGCAGGTCAACCACCTGTTTCAGTTCATTGAAAAGCCTTTGACGGACCTGCTGACCCAGCGCTTGGCGCAAGGCGATCACGCGCCCATCACACTGGCCGATCATGGTGCTGGCAAGTCGTATTTGGGATTCATCATCCACGACTTGTTCTTCAAGCCGCGAGCACTGGCTCACGGGCGAAGGGTGGGCTTGGTGTTGGGCATTGAAACCCGCGCCGAGTTGGTAGCGGCCTCTCAGTTGTTGGCCCAGCAATTGGGGTTTTCGCAGGGCATGCAATTTGTCAACGCCAGCGTCAGCCAAGCCACGTCGGATCAGCGCTTGCCCGAACGGGTGGATATGGTCACGGCGCTGCATGCTTGCGACACCGCCACCGATGACGCCATTGCTTTCGGGTTGGCCAAGCAGGCGAAATACATGGCCTTGGTGCCGTGCTGTCAGGCCGAGGTGGCGGCCTTTCTGCGCCAAGACAAAGCGATTCAATTGGCCCGCACGCCATTGGCCGAGTTGTGGCGCCACCCATTGCACACGCGCGAGATGGGCAGCCAAATCACCAATGTGCTGCGCTGTTTGTATTTGGAGTCCCAGGGCTACCAAGTCACCGTGACCGAGTTGGTGGGTTGGGAGCACAGCATGAAAAACGAACTCATCTTGGCCCAGCGCACGGGCCGCTCCAAACACAGTGCCCAGCAACGCCTCCAGGCCTTGCTGGCGCAATTGGGTTTGCAAGACTGGGGCGCGCGCCGATTCCCCGCCCTGAATTAATGGGGGTCAATTAATAAGGGTCAGATTCCAATTAATATGCGCGCATGGCCCGCTTACCCCGTTTGACCGTCTCAGGTTTCCCGCACCACGTCATCATGCGGGGCAATAACCGGCAGCCGATTTTCCTCGGCAACCTGGACCGCGAACGGATGTTGGCCCTGATGGAGCAACACAGTCTGGCCCAAGGGGTGCATGTGCATGCTTATGTGTTGATGGACAACCATTTTCACCTGTTGCTCACCCCACAAAAAGAAGGTGCGCTGCCCACCATGATGCAAGCCATTGGCCGCAGCTATGTCAGGCTTTTCAATCAAACCCATGGGCGCAGCGGCACTTTGTGGGAGGGGCGTTACCGCTCAACCTTGGTGCAAAGCGAGCGCTATTTGTTGGCTTGCATGGTCTACATCGACCTCAACCCCGTGCGGGCGGGCATGGTCGAACAAGCGGCCGATCACCCGTGGTCCAGTCATGCGCATTACCGGGGCCTTCGGGTGGACCGACTGATCATGCCCCATCCCTTGTTTTGGACTTTGGGCAACACCCCTTTTGAGCGCGAAGCCGCCTACGCAGAATTGGTCCGCGCCGGTCTGAGCGCGCACCAACAAAGCGCATTGACCGACTCTGCGCTCAGCGGATGGGCCTTGGGTGAGGCCGATTTCATCGCCACACTGCAAGAGAAATCCACCCGCCGGCTGCAAAAATCCAAGCCCGGGCGGCCGCGCTTGTCGCCCAAAAAGCTCGAGGGTGAGCCAGAGCCATGAATGCAACCTGTTTGATAACGATTTGTGGTCTATTTTTATCTGTCCCCAATTTAATCACTCTATGCGTAGGCTGCAAATAATTGGAATCTGACCCCCATTAATTGGCTTGGCATTCGTGCTGCGGTGCACTAAGATTCGCTCTCTTTTTCATTTGAACTGCCAAGGAATGCGCCATGCCACTGGTTCAATATCCGATCGATCCCCGTTCTTACACTCAGGGTTTGTACCAATCCCACCAAGAGCACGACGCTTGTGGGGTGGGGTTTGTGGCGCACATCAAAGGACACAAAACGCATGACATCGTCAGTCAAGCGCTGAAGATTTTGGAAAACCTGGACCACCGGGGCGCGGTGGGTGCTGACAAATTGATGGGCGACGGCGCCGGCATTCTGATTCAACTGCCCGATGCGCTCTACCGCGAAGACATGGCCCAGCAAGGTGTGACCCTGCCCCCGCCAGGCGAGTACGGCGTGGGCATGGTGTTTTTACCCAAAGAGCATGCCTCTCGCTTGGCCTGCGAACAAGAGCTGGCGCGTGCCATCAAGGCCGAAGGCCAAGTGCTGTTGGGCTGGCGCGATGTGCCGGTCAACCACGACATGCCCATGTCCCCCACGGTGCGTGCCAAGGAACCGCTGATCCGCCAGGTGTTCATCGGCCGCGGCAACGACGTCATCGTGCAAGACGCCTTGGAGCGCAAACTCTACGTCATCCGCAAAACCGCCAGCGCCGCCATCCAGCACCTCAACCTCAAGCACAGCAAAGAATATTACGTGCCCAGCATGTCGAGTCGCACGGTCATTTACAAAGGCTTGTTGCTGGCCGACCAGGTGGGCACTTATTTCACCGACTTGCAAGATCCCCGCTGCTTGTCGGCTTTGGGCTTGGTGCACCAACGCTTTTCCACCAACACCTTTCCCGAGTGGCCCCTGGCCCACCCCTACCGCTATGTGGCGCACAACGGCGAGATCAACACGGTCAAAGGCAACTACAACTGGATGAAAGCCCGCGAAGGTGTGATGTCCTCAGCGGTGCTGGGTGCCGACTTGCAAAAGCTCTACCCGATCAGCTTTGCCGACCAGTCCGACACCGCCACCTTTGACAACTGCCTCGAGTTGCTGACCATGGCCGGTTACCCCCTGAGCCAAGCGGTGATGATGATGATTCCCGAGCCTTGGGAAAACCACAGCACCATGGACACCCGTCGCCGTGCGTTCTACGAATACCACGCCGCCATGTTAGAACCCTGGGACGGCCCGGCCTCCATCGTGTTCACCGATGGCCGTCAAATCGGCGCCACCTTGGACCGCAATGGCCTGCGCCCATCGCGTTACTGCATCACTGACGATGACCTGGTGATCATGGGCTCGGAGTCGGGTGTGCTGCCCGTGCCCGAGAGCAAGATCGTGCGCAAGTGGCGTTTGCAGCCCGGCAAGATGTTCTTGATCGATCTCGAGCAAGGTCGCATGATCGACGACGAAGAGCTCAAATCAGGTCTTGCCAACAGCAAGCCCTACAAGCAATGGATTGAAAACCTGCGCATCCGTTTGGACGACGTGGCCGAGCACCCCGTGGGCACCCCAGAGCAAAGCCCTATTGCCTTGCTCGACCGCCAACAAGCTTTTGGCTACACCCAGGAAGATTTCAAATTCCTCATGGCCCCCATGGCCGCCCACGGCGAAGAAGCCCTGGGTTCGATGGGCAACGACAGCCCTTTGGCGGTGCTGTCTGACAAAAACAAACCGATTTACAACTACTTCAAACAGTTGTTCGCGCAAGTGACCAACCCGCCGATCGACCCGATCCGCGAGGCCATCGTCATGTCCCTGGTCTCGTTTGTCGGCCCCAAGCCCAATTTGCTCGACATCAACCAGGTCAACCCACCGATGCGTCTCGAAGTCAGCCAACCTGTGCTCGACTTCCAAGACATGGCCAAACTGCGTCACATCGAGCGCATGACCCAAGGCAAGTTCAAAAGCGCCACCTTGGACATCACCTACCCGCTGTTATGGGGCCATGAAGGCGTCGAAGCCAAACTGGCCTCGCTCTGCGCCGAAGCCGTGGACCACATCAAAAGCGGCCACAACATCTTGATCATCAGCGACCGGGGCATCAGTGCCACCCAAGTTGCCATCCCCGCCTTGCTGGCTTTGTCAGCCGTGCATCAGCACCTGGTCAAAGAAGGCCTGCGCACCAGCGCTGGCTTGGTCGTTGAGACGGGCAGCGCCCGTGAGGTGCATCACTTCGCGGTGTTGGCGGGCTATGGTGCTGAAGCCGTCCATCCCTATTTGGCGATGGAATCCTTGGCCGTCATGCACGCGCAGTTGCCTGGTGATTTGTCGGCCGACAAAGCCATCTACAACTATGTCAAAGCGATAGGCAAAGGCCTCTCGAAGATCATGTCCAAGATGGGCGTGTCCACCTACATGTCATATTGTGGCGCGCAGTTGTTTGAAGCCATTGGCCTCAACACCGAGACCGTGGCCAAGTACTTCAGCGGCACACCCAGCCGTGTCGAGGGCATTGGTGTGTTTGACATCGCCGAAGAAGCGATCCGCATGCACCAAGCCGCGTTCAGTGACGATCCCGTGCTGGCCCAGATGCTGGACGCTGGTGGCGAGTACGCCTGGCGCAGCCGTGGCGAAGACCACATGTGGACGCCAGACGCGATCGCCAAGTTGCAACACAGCACGCGTGCCAACAATTTCAGCACCTACAAGGCATACGCCCAGATCATCAACGACCAAAGTCGTCGCCACATGACCTTGCGTGGCTTGTTCGAATTCAAGATCGACCCTGCCAAAGCCATTCCCCTGGACCAGGTGGAACCGGCCTCGGAAATCGTCAAACGCTTTGCCACGGGTGCCATGTCCTTGGGCTCCATCTCGACCGAAGCCCACGCCACCTTGGCGGTGGCCATGAATCGCATCGGCGGCAAGAGCAACACCGGCGAGGGCGGCGAGGACCCCGCACGCTACCGCAACGAACGCCAAGGCATCCCCATCCGACAGGGCGAGTCTCTCAAAAGCGTCATTGGCGACAAACAAGTCGAGGTCGACATGCCCTTGTTGGCAGGCGACTCGCTGCGCTCCAAAATCAAGCAAGTGGCTTCCGGTCGATTTGGCGTCACCGCCGAGTACCTGGTCAGTGCCGATCAAATTCAAATCAAGATGGCGCAGGGTGCCAAGCCGGGCGAGGGCGGTCAGTTGCCCGGCACCAAGGTGTCCGAGTACATCGGTTTCTTGCGCTACTCGGTGCCGGGTGTGGGCCTTATCTCGCCCCCGCCGCACCACGACATTTATTCCATCGAAGACTTGGCGCAACTCATCCACGATTTGAAAAATGTGGCGCCCCATGCCGACATCAGCGTCAAGCTGGTGTCCGAGGTGGGGGTGGGCACCATTGCCGCGGGCGTGGCCAAGTGCAAGGCCGACCATGTGGTGATCGCCGGTCACGACGGCGGCACCGGCGCATCGCCTTGGTCGTCCATCAAGCACGCCGGCAGTCCTTGGGAAATCGGTTTGGCCGAGACCCAGCAAACCCTGGTGCTCAATGGCTTGCGCAGTCGCATTCGGGTGCAAACCGACGGGCAAATGAAAACCGGCCGCGATGTCGCCATCGGCGCCTTGCTGGGTGCGGACGAGTTTGGCTTTGCCACCGCCCCCTTGGTGGTGGAAGGCTGCATCATGATGCGCAAATGCCACTTGAACACCTGCCCCGTCGGTGTGGCCACGCAAGATCCGGTGTTGCGCCAGAAGTTCTCGGGCAAGCCCGAGCACGTGGTCAACTATTTCTTCTTCGTCGCCGAGGAAGTGCGTCAAATCATGGCCCAGTTGGGCATCGCCAAATTTGACGACCTGATCGGCCGCGCTGACCTGCTCGACATGCGCAAAGGGGTCGAGCATTGGAAAGCCAAGGGCTTGGACTTCACACGGTTGCTGGCCATGCCGCCAGTGACTGCCCAAACCGTCTTGTTCCACAACCAGGTGCAAGACCACGGCTTGGACCGTGCGCTGGACAAGGTGCTGATCGAGAAAAGCCGCGCCGCCATCGACAAAGGCGAGAAGGTGCAGTTCATGGAAGTGGCGCGCAACGTCAACCGTTCCGTGGGCGCCATGCTCTCAGGTGCTTTGACCCAGGTGCGCCCCGAGGGCTTGCCCGACGACACGCTGCGCATCCAATTGGAAGGTACCGGCGGTCAATCGTTTGGTGCCTTTTTGGCCAAGGGCATCACCTTGTATTTGATCGGGGACGCCAACGACTACACCGGCAAAGGTTTGTCGGGTGGCCGCGTGGTGGTGCGCCCCAGCATCGATTTCCGCGGCGAGTCCACCCACAACATCATCGTCGGCAACACCGTGTTGTATGGCTCGACCAGCGGCGAGGCGTTTTTCAGCGGCGTGGCCGGTGAGCGTTTTGCGGTCCGTTTGTCAGGCGCCACCGCGGTGGTGGAAGGCACCGGTGACCACGGATGCGAATACATGACCGGGGGCACCGTGGTGGTGCTGGGTAACACCGGTCGCAACTTTGCGGCTGGCATGAGCGGTGGCATCGCCTATGTGTACGACGAAGACGGCGAATTCAGCACCCGTTGCAACACCACCATGGTCAGTTTGGACAAGGTGTTGGATGAAAAAACCCAAGCCGCTGAGACACCGCAAGCCCTGTGGCACCGCGGCCAAAGCGACGAGGCGCAGTTGAAAAAGCTGCTCGAAGACCACCACCGTTGGACGGGCTCCAAGCGCGCCCGTGCCTTGTTGGACGACTGGGCACAAGCCCGCACCAAGTTCGTCAAAGTCTTCCCCAACGAATACAAACGCGCCCTCGGTGAGTTGGCGGCGGCCGCCGCCACCGAGAAACCCGCCAAGGCCAAAAAAGCCACGGTCAAGTCTTAAGCGCTCACAAAGGACACACACATCATGGGAAAAATCACCGGCTTCATGGAGTTTGAGCGCATCGAAGAGGGCTACAAGCCTGTTCCTGAGCGCTTGAAGCATTACAAAGAGTTTGTCATCGGCTTAAGCCCTGAGCAGGCCAAAACCCAGGCAGCCCGATGCATGGACTGCGGCACACCGTTTTGCAACAGCGGCTGCCCGGTCAACAACATCATCCCCGACTTCAACGATTTGGTGTTCAGCAACGATTGGCACAACGCCCTCACGGTTTTGCACAGCACCAACAACTTTCCCGAGTTCACCGGCCGCATTTGCCCCGCCCCTTGCGAGGCCGCTTGTGTGGTGAATTTCAATGGCGACGCGGTGGGCATTAAATCCATAGAGCACGCCATCATCGACCGCGGTTGGGCCGAAGGCTGGGTCAAGCCCCAACCGCCAACCACGAAGACCGGCAAAAAAGTCGCCATCATCGGTGCGGGTCCTGCCGGTTTGGCTGCGGCGCAGCAGTTGGCGCGTGTGGGCCATGCGGTCACTGTGTTCGAGAAAAACGACCGTGTCGGCGGTTTGCTGCGCTATGGCATCCCCGATTTCAAAATGGAGAAAAGCCACATCGACCGCCGCGTCGCGCAAATGGAGGCCGAGGGCGTGGTGTTCAAAATCGGCGTCCTGGTCGGCGCTTGGCCCAAAGACAGCCAGGTCACCAACTGGTCCACCGAAACCATCAGCGCCGAGCAGTTGAAAAAAGAATTCGACGCGGTGCTGTTGACCGGCGGCTCCGAACAGTCCCGAGACTTGCCCGTGCCGGGGCGCGAACTCCAAGGTGTGCATTTCGCCATGGAGTTTTTGCCCCAGCAAAACAAGGTGGTGGCCGGCGACAAGCTCAAAGACCAATTGCGTGCCGATGGCAAGCATGTCATCGTGATTGGTGGTGGCGACACCGGATCGGACTGCGTGGGCACCAGCACCCGTCAAGGTGCGGCCAGCGTCACCCAGTTTGAGGTGATGCCCATGCCCCCCGAGCACGAAGACAAGCCCTTGGTCTGGCCATATTGGCCGCTGAAGTTGCGCACCAGCTCCAGCCACGAAGAGGGCGCGGAAAAAGGCGTGTTAAAGCGCGAGTTCGCCATTTCCACCAAAGCCTTCATCGGCGACAAAGGCAAGCTCACTGGCTTGACCACGGTGCATGTCGAGATGAAAGACGGCAAGCTCACTGAAATTGCGGGCACCGAAAAAGAGTACAAGGCCGAGCTGGTCTTGCTGGCCATGGGCTTTGTCAATCCGGTGCCCACGGTACTCGAAGCTTTTGGCGTGGACAAAGACGCCCGAGGCAATGCCCGCGCCCACACCGAGGAGGGCAGTGGTTACATGACCAATGTGCCCAAGGTGTTCGCCGCAGGCGACATGCGCCGAGGCCAGTCGCTGGTGGTCTGGGCGATTCGCGAAGGTCGCCAAGCGGCCCGCACGATTGACCAATTCCTGATGGGCGAGAGCGATCTGCCCCGCTGATGGGTCATGGCGTGAGCGTGCAAGCCCTCCCTTTACAATCTGACCCCTGTCCTCCACGCCCAACCTCATGTCCCCCGCACCCCTCGTATCGGCCCAAGACTTGTGCTTTGGCTATGGAGAGCGGCGCATTCTCGATGGCGTGAGTTTTCAGGTACCCAGGGGCAAGGTCACCGCTTTGATGGGCGCGTCAGGCGGGGGCAAAACAACCGTGCTGCGCTTGATCAGCGGCCAATTCCGGGCCCAATCGGGTCAACTCCTGGTAGACGGCCAAGATGTCGGCCAATTGAGTCAGCCAGCCTTGTATCAGGCGAGACGGCGCATGGGGATGTTGTTCCAATTTGGCGCGCTGTTCACCGACATGAGCGTGTTCGACAACGTGGCCTTCCCCTTGCGCGAGCACACCCCCATGGGCGAAGAACTGATCCGCGATGTGGTGCTGATGAAATTGCAGGCCGTGGGTTTGCGCGGCGCTCGCGACCTCATGCCCAGCGAAGTCTCCGGGGGCATGGCGCGCCGCGTGGCGCTGGCGCGGGCCATGGCCTTGGACCCGGAGTTGATCATGTACGACGAGCCTTTTGCAGGTCTGGACCCGATTTCATTGGGCACGGCCGCTCGTTTGATTCGCCAACTCAATGACAGCCTGGGCCTGACCAGCATCATCGTGTCGCACGATTTGGAAGAGACTTTTCGCATTGCAGACCAGGTCATCATCTTGGCCAATGGACGCATTGCCGCGCAGGGCACACCACAGGCCGTGCGCCAAAGCGTCGATCCGCTGGTGCATCAATTTGTCACCGCCGCGCCTGACGGGCCGGTGCGCTTTCACCACCCTGGCCCGGACGTGGCCAGCGACTTTGGCGCGCTGGGTGCTGCCAAGCTCAAGGGCCTGGCATGAGTTGGTTCAGCCCTGCCGATTGGGGTTGGTGGATCCGCCGCAAACTGGCCGATCTGGGTCATGCGGCCCGCTTATGGCTGCGTTTGGTGGGCATGCTCGGCGTTGGCTGGCGCCGCTGGAACCTGGTGGTCGATCAAGTGCATTTTTTGGGCAATCATTCACTGGCCATCATTGCGGTTTCGGGCTTGTTTGTGGGGTTTGTCCTGGGCTTGCAAGGCTATTACACCTTGCAGCGCTATGGTTCTTCATCGGCCTTGGGCTTGTTGGTGGCGCTCAGCCTGGTGCGCGAGTTGGGGCCAGTGGTCAGTGCCTTGTTGTTTGCCGGTCGAGCGGGCACTTCGCTCACGGCTGAAATCGGTCTGATGAAAGCGGGTGAGCAACTCAGTGCCATGGACCTGATGGCGGTTGATCCGCTGCAACGCATCTTGGCCCCGCGTTTTTGGGCCGGGGTCTTGGTCATGCCAGTGTTGGCCGCTTTGTTCAGTGCTGTGGGCATTTTGGGTTCCTGGGTGGTGGGTGTGGTGATGATCGGGGTGGATCCGGGCTCTTTTTGGGGCCAAATGCAGTCCGGGGTGGATGTGTGGAAAGACGTGGGCAACGGGGTGATCAAAAGCCTGGTTTTCGGCATCACCGTGACCTTTGTGGCGTTGTACCAGGGCCACGAGGCGCAACCCACGCCTGAGGGGGTTTCGCGGGCCACCACCCAGACGGTCGTGGTGGCTTCATTGGCGGTGCTGGGCTTGGACTTTGTCCTGACGGCGCTGATGTTCAGTCTTTGACAAGGGCGTGTGATGCAGCGATCAAAAAATGATGTGTGGGTGGGTTTGTTCGTCATGCTCGGCGCGGCAGCCATTTTGTTTTTGGCATTGCAGTCGGCCAATTTGCTCAGTGCAAGTTTCCAGTCCAGCTACAAAGTTTCCGCCAAGTTTGACAACATCGGCGGGTTGAAAAAGCAGGCCGCCGTCAAAAGTGCCGGTGTGGTGGTGGGGCGGGTCGAGTCCATCGACTTCGATGTCGCCTCCTACCAAGCGCGTGTCACCTTGGCACTGGAGTCGCGCTATGTGTTTCCCAAAGACAGCTCCTTGAAAATCCTCACCAGTGGTTTGCTGGGCGAGCAATATATTGGCATTGAAGCTGGCGCCGAGGAGAAGAACCTGGTTGCCGGCGACACAGTGCAAAGCACCCAGTCGGCCGTGGTGTTGGAAAACCTGATCAGCAAGTTTTTGTACGACAAGGCAGCTGCGGGCAAAGACAACGCGGGTGACAAGCCATGATGCACACTGCATGGCCGTCTAGCCTTCGATTGGCGCTGGCCGCTGGGTATTTGGCCTTGCTAGGGGCTTGCGCCAGCGGGCCCAATGCACACCCCAGTGACCCTTTGGAGCCACTCAACCGTTCTGTTGACCGCTTCAACACGGCCCTTGACGAGGCAGCCCTCAAGCCACTGGCCACCGCTTACCAAAATCACACCCCTGACCCAGTTCGGACCGGCGTGCGCAACTTTTTTGGTAATTTGTCCGATCTGTGGTCGGTGGTCAATAACGTGTTGCAATTCAAACCCAGACAGGCCTTGGAAACCTCTGGGCGCGTGGCGGTCAACACCGTGTTCGGTCTGTTGGGTGTGATTGATGTGGCCAGCGACATGAACCTGGAGCGCCACAAGGAAGATCTCGGCCAAACCCTGGGTTACTGGGGCGTGCCGCCAGGGCCTTATTTGGTGCTGCCGTTGTGGGGGCCGTCCACGGTGCGCGATGCGACCGGCACGGCCGTGGAGTTGGTCGCGGGTGATCCTGTCCTCAAGATCAATGACCCATGGGCCTTTGGAGGCGTGTTTGGCCTGCGTGTGGTGGACCGCCGCGCCGGCTATTTGCAAGCGGGTGAGGTGCTCAACGAGGTGGCTTTGGATAAATACACCTTCTCCCGACAGGTGTGGCTGCAAAAGCGCCGATCTGATGTCTACGATGGCGATCCGCCGGACGAACCCGGGCTGAACGATAATGCCAAGCCCTGATCTGCTCGCCACATGAACCTGCCATGACCACTTCTTTATTGCACCTGCGCCGCCGCCTGTTGTGCGGTTTGGCCCTGGCCGTGTGGTCTGCCTCGCCGGCTTGGGCTGTCGACGAGGCCCCGGATGCTTTTGTGCGCCGCTTCACCAGCGAGATGATCGATTTGGTGCGCACCGACAAAATGATCAAGTCCGGCGACTTGAACCACATTGCCACCGTGGTGGATGCCCGGGTTTTGCCCCATTTGAATTTCCAGCGCATGACGGCGCAAGCCGTGGGCCCCGGCTGGCGCCAAGCCACCCCCGAGCAAAAAAGCCGCATCCAAGCCGAGTTCAAAATCCTGCTGGTGCGCACTTATTCAGGGGCGCTGACCCAAATTGGCGATCAAACCGTATTGGTCAAGCCCCTGCGCGGCGCACCCACCGATGCCGAAGTGCTGGTGCGCTCTGAACTCAAAGGCCGCGGAGAGCCGATCCAATTGGACTATCGCCTGGAAAAAACCCCGGGCGAAGGCGCGGGCTGGAAAATCTACAACCTCAATGTCATGGGCATTTGGTTGATCGACACCTACCGCAGCCAGTTTGCCGAAGAAATCAATGCAAAGGGCTTGGACGGCCTGATCAACACCTTGGCCGAGCGCAACCGCAGCAACGCCAAAAAATAGCCATGTTTGCCCTGCCTGCCGTTGTGACCCAAGCCCAAGCCCCCGGCGTGTTGCGCCAACTTTTGCAAGCCTGGCCTGCACAAGATGTCCCCCGCTTGGATGCCAGCGGTGTGCAGCAGTTTGACTCATCCACTTTGGCCGTTTTGTTGGCTTGCGCCCGTGAGGCACAGCGCCGTGGCGCGGTCTTGGCCATTGATGGCTTGCCCCAGCGCTTGAACACCTTGGCGCAGGTTTATGGCGTCGCCGACTTCTTGGGGCTGAGCAACAGTAACTGACGCGATCGCTTCATTCGTGTGTGTGCCAACCCTTGGGCCTGGCACACTGGCCAGCCCATCATTGCCCCCTGGACCCTGATGGCGCTGGCTTGAAAACTTAAAATCACCCCACATGACCGCCATTACTTTTGACGCCGTATCCAAGGTATTTCAAACCCTGCGCGGTCCTTTGCAGGCCCTCGATAACGTGAGCCTGTCGGTCCAAGAGGGTGAGTTTTTCGGTTTGCTCGGGCCCAATGGCGCTGGCAAAACCACCTTGATCAGCATCTTGGCCGGCTTGACCCGCGCCACCTCAGGCCGCACCCGGGTGCAAGGCTGTGATGTGCAAACCCAGTCGGCCCAAGCGCGGCGTTTGTTGGGCGTGGTCCCCCAAGAATTGGTGTTTGACCCCTTTTTCAATGTGCGCGAGGCGCTGCGCTTTCAATCCGGCTACTTTGGCATTCGCCACAACGACGACTGGATCGACGAGTTGCTGCACCATTTGGGCTTGAGCGACAAAGCCAACAGCAATATGCGCCAGCTGTCGGGCGGCATGAAGCGGCGCGTCTTGGTGGCCCAGGCCCTGGTGCACAAGCCGCCGGTGATCGTGCTCGACGAACCCACCGCTGGGGTGGATGTGGAATTGCGCCAAACCCTCTGGCAGTTCATCGCTCGCTTGAACCGCGAAGGCCACACGGTGTTGTTGACCACCCACTACCTGGAAGAGGCCGAGGCCTTGTGTGGCCGATTGGCCATGCTCAAGCAAGGCAAGGTGGTGGCGCTGGCGCGCACCAGCGAGCTGCTCAAATCTGCTTCCAGCAATGTGTTGCGCTTCAAACTCGATGCCCAACTGCCTGCAGACTTGGCCCAATGGGCGCGAGTGACCGGGCGCATCGTTCAGTTTCCCGCCCACAATGCGGCTGAGATCGAACAATATTTGGCTGCCGTGCGCCAAGCAGGTTTGGTGGCTGAGGATGTGGAAATTCGCAAAGCCGATCTGGAGGACGTGTTCTTGCAGGTCATGGGCGAAGACCCCGGTGAAACTGCCAATGCCAGGATGCAAGGGGCGGCAGCATGAGCGGATGGCAAGCTCTTTTTTACAAGGAAGTACTGCGCTTTTGGAAAGTCGGTTTCCAAACCGTCGCGGCCCCGGTGATGACGGCCATGCTCTACCTGTTGATCTTTGGTCATGTGCTGGAAGACCGCGTCAAGGTGTACGACCAAATCACCTACACTTCCTTTTTGTTGCCGGGCCTGGTCATGATGAGCATGCTGCAAAACGCGTTTGCCAACAGTTCATCTTCCCTGATACAAAGCAAGATGATGGGCAATCTGGTGTTTTTGTTGCTCACGCCCCTGAACCACTGGAGCTGGTTTCTGGCCTATGTGGGCTCGTCGGTGGTACGGGGTTTGTCGGTGGGATTGGGGGTGTTTGTCATCACCGCATGGTTTACCCCGCTCTCATTTGTGTCCCCTGTGTGGATTGTGGTATTTGCCTTTTTGGGCGCCACCATGCTGGGTTCCATGGGGGTGATCGCAGGACTGTGGGCCGAGAAATTTGACCAAATGGCTGCGTTTCAAAACTTCATCATCATGCCGATGACTTTTTTGAGTGGGGTTTTCTACTCCATTCACTCACTGCCGCCCTTTTGGCAAACCTTGAGCCACTTCAACCCGTTTTTCTACATGATCGATGGTTTTCGCCATGGCTTTTTTGGTGCCAGCGATGTATCGCCTTGGTTGAGCCTGGCCGTGGTGGGCAGTTGTACCAGTTTGATCGCGGGGCTGGCTTTGCACCTGTTGCGCATCGGGTTCAAAATTCGTGGATAAGCCCATGACAGCCGATCAACTTGAAACCTTGATAGCCAGCCAATTGCCGTGCACCCATCTGAGCGTGGAGGGCGATGGCCGCCATTGGTATGCCACCATTGTGTCGGCCCAATTCGAAGGCTTGCGCTTGATCCAGCGCCACCAAAAGGTGTATGCCACCCTGGGCCAAAAAATGCACACCGATGAGGTACATGCCTTGTCGATGAAAACCTATACCCCCAGCGAATGGGCCCAGCAAGCTTGATTCGCTGCGCAACCCCACATTCACATGGACAAACTGCGCATCCGAGGCGGTCAACAGCTCAAAGGCGAGATTGCCATCTCAGGGGCTAAAAATGCGGCTTTGCCGCAATTGTGCGCCGCATTGTTGACGGAGCAGACCGTCACTTTGCACAATGTGCCGCGCCTGCAAGATGTGGCCACCATGCTGCGTTTGATCCGTAACATGGGCGTGAATGCCGAGCGTGGTGAAGACGGATCGGTCACCTTGAATGCCATGGCCTTGAACAACCCCCAAGCCCCCTATGACTTGGTGAAAACCATGCGCGCGTCGGTCTTGGCTTTGGGTCCTTTGATGGCGCGCTGTGGCCATGCCAAGGTGTCTTTGCCCGGTGGTTGCGCCATTGGGTCTCGGCCGGTGGACCAGCACATCAAGGGTTTGCAAGCCATGGGTGCGGTGATCGATGTGGAGCACGGCTATATGATGGCCAAGCTGCCACCAGGGCGAACCCGACTGCGCGGCGCTCGGATTGCCACCGACATGGTCACCGTCACCGGTACCGAAAACTTTTTGATGGCTGCGTGTTTGGCCGAAGGCGAAACCGTGCTGGAAAACGCCGCCCAAGAGCCAGAGATTGGGGACTTGGCCGAATTGCTCATCGCCATGGGTGCAAAGATTGAAGGCCATGGCACCAGCCGCATCCTGATCCAGGGTGTGGAGCAGTTGCACGGTGCAAGCCACCATGTGGTGGCCGATCGCATTGAGGCCGGTACCTTTTTGTGTGCGGTGGCCGCTACCGGCGGCGATGTGGTGCTGCGCCATGCGCGTGGCGATCACCTGGAGTCGGTGATCGATAAATTGCGGGATGCGGGCGTGCTCGTCGATGCGGTTAGCGGTGGCTTGCGGTTGTGCGCCACCACACCAGCCCACCAACACCTCAAGGCACAGCACTTTCGCACCACCGAATACCCCGGGTTCCCCACCGACATGCAAGCCCAGTTCATGGTGCTCAATGCGATCGCCCATGGCACAAGCAAGGTGACTGAAACCATTTTTGAAAACCGTTTCATGCATGTCAATGAACTGGTTCGCCTTGGCGCGCGCATCCAAATCGAGGGCAAGGTGGCCTTGGTCGAGGGCGTGCCCCATCTCTCGGGGGCCAATGTCATGGCCACAGACTTGCGGGCCTCGGCCTGCTTGGTGATTGCCGGTTTGGTCGCCGAGGGCGAGACCCTGGTCGATCGCATTTACCATTTGGACCGCGGCTACGATCGCATGGAAGATAAATTGCGCAGCTTGGGCGCTGACATTGAAAGAATCCAATGACCGTCACGCTTGCCTTGCCCAAAGGCCGCATCTTTGATGAAACCATGCCTTTTTTGGTGGCGGCGGGGATACAGGTGTTGGAAGATCCCGACACCTCGCGCAAGCTGATTCTGGCCACCAACCAGCCACAGGTTCGGGTGGTGTTGGTGCGCGCCACCGATGTGCCCACCTACGTCAACCATGGCGGGGCCGACATGGGCGTGGTGGGGTTGGACACCTTGATCGAACATGGCGCAGAGGGCTTGTACCAACCGCTGGATTTGCGCATCGCGCGCTGCCGCATGAGTGTGGCCGTCCGCCAAGGCTTTGACTACCTGCACGCTGTCAAGCAGGGCTCACGTTTGCGGGTGGCCACCAAGTACACCACGATCGCGCGCCAGTTTTTTGCCCAAAAAGGGGTGCATGTGGATTTGATCAAGCTCTATGGCAGCATGGAGTTGGCACCCCTCACCGGTTTGGCCGATGCCATCGTCGACCTGGTTTCCACCGGCAGCACGCTCAGGGCCAATCAGTTGACGGAGGTGGAGCAGATCATGGACATCAGTTCACGTTTGGTGGTCAACCAAGCCTCCCTCAAACTCAAATTGGCCAATATCCGCCCTTTGATCGACGCTTTCACCCAGGTCATTGAGGCGCGTCCCAAAACCTAAAGCCGGGTCCATTGACCCACTCAACAACTGTTCATGCACGCCCGTCCTCTTCGCCTGTCCACCACCCAAGCCGACTTTGAAACTTTGTTTCAACAGCGCTTGCATTGGTCGGCCGACACCGACGCGGCCATCGAGCAGCGGGTGGCTGACATCTTGGCCGATGTGAAAGCGCGGGGCGATGAGGCGGTGCTCGAGTACACCGAGCGCTTTGACGGCTTGAAAGCGTCCAGCATGTCAGCCTTGGAGTTGACCCAAACCGAACTCAAAGCCGCTTTTGACAGCCTGCCGCCGGTGCAGCAACACGCCTTGCAACACGCGGCGGCTCGGGTGCGTTCCTACCATGAGGCACAGAAAAAAGCCTCGGGTGAAAGCTGGACCTACCGCGACGCCGACGGCACCTTGCTCGGGCAAAAAGTCACGCCCCTCGACCGTGTGGGCATTTACGTGCCGGGTGGCAAAGCCGCCTATCCCTCGAGCGTGCTGATGAACGCCATGCCCGCGCACGTGGCGGGGGTGCAAGACATCATCATGGTGGTGCCCACGCCGAAAGCCGAGAAGAACCCCCTGGTGTTGGCCGCCGCTCATGTGGCGGGCGTCAGCCGCGCATTCACCATCGGCGGTGCACAGGCGGTGGCGGCCTTGGCCTATGGCACGGCGACGGTGCCTGCGGTCGACAAAATCACCGGCCCGGGCAACGCTTATGTGGCGGCGGCCAAGCGACGCGTGTTTGGCACCGTCGGCATCGACATGATTGCCGGGCCCTCCGAAATATTGGTTTTGGCCGATGGCAGCACGCCGCCCGATTGGGTCGCCATGGATTTGTTCAGCCAGGCCGAGCACGACGAACTGGCGCAAAGCATCTTGCTGTGCCCCGATGCGGCCTACATCGAAGCGGTGCAAGCGGCCATCGACCGACTGCTGCCCGAGATGCCGCGCCAAGCCATCATCTTGGCCTCGCTCAATGGCCGTGGTGCCCTGATTCAAACCCGCAGCATGCAAGAGGCCTGTGACATCAGCAACCGCATCGCCCCCGAGCATTTGGAGGTGTCCAGCAACAACCCGCATCAGTGGGAGCCGTTGCTCAAGCACGCGGGCGCCATTTTCTTGGGCGCTTACACCAGCGAGAGCCTGGGGGACTATTGCGCAGGCCCCAACCATGTGCTGCCCACGTCGGGCACGGCACGCTTTTCCTCGCCCTTGGGCGTGTACGACTTTCAAAAGCGCAGCAGCCTGATTCAAGTGAGCGAGCAAGGCGCCCAAAGCCTGGGCCAAATCGCTTCGGTGCTGGCGCATGGCGAAGGCTTGCAAGCCCATGCGCGTGCCGCCGAAATGCGGCTGAAAAACCATTGACCCCAAAGGATCCCTCCCATGTCTGAACCCCCCCCCGCTGTTGGCCATTTGCAAACCCACAAACAGGGTCATGTGGGGCATGTGATGTTCAACAACCCCGGCAAGTTCAATGCGGTGAACTACCAAATGTGGTGTGACCTGCCCGTGGCCATGGCCCGATTTGCCCAAGACCCGGATGTGCGTTTGATCGTGCTGTCGGGCGCGGGCGAAAAAGCCTTTGTCTCAGGCGCGGACATCTCACAGTTCGATACCCAGCGCACCGGCGGCGATGCTGCCCATACCTACAACCAAGCCTCAGAGGCCGGCTATGCCGCGGTGTTGGATTGCCCCAAGCCCACCTTGGCCAAAATCCGTGGCGTGTGCATGGGCGGCGGCCTGGGCTTGGCCCTCAACTGTGATGTACGCATCTGTTCTGACGATGTGCGTTTTCGCATGCCCGCTGGCCGACTGGGTTTGGGCTATGCCTTTGATGGCATCAAACGCTTCACCGAGGTGGTGGGGGTGGCCCACACGGCCGATTTGTTTTACAGCGCCCGTATTTTTGGTGCGGCCGATGCGCTGCACATGGGCTTGGTCAAACAAGTCACGACTGCGGCGGATCTTGATGCGGTGGTGGACGCATATGCCGCCAATGTGTGCGAAAACGCCCCGCTGACCTTGGCCGCGGCCAAGCGCGCATTGATGGAGTTGCGCAAAGACCCGGTTGCGCGTGATCTTGAACGGGTCAAGGCCATGGTCGAGGCTTGCTTCATGAGCGAAGACTACAAAGAAGGCCGCAAGGCATTTGCCGAAAAGCGGCCGCCCCAGTTCAAAGCACTTTGAACCCTGTCTATTGCGCTCGCGCGCCCGTGCCTCAGCGGCCGTCCTGGCCGTTCATGGCGTTTGCCACAGTTCCCAGGAGCGGACACAGGCCTGCACTTGCGCATCGCCCCGGTCAACCACTTTGTCGGCATGGTCGACCATTTGCCTGGTTTGTCGTTGCATGCGTGTATTGAGGTGCTGCTTTATGCGTCGCACAGCGATGGGCCTGGTGTTGGTATCGCTGCGTCTTGCGCCAGGTCATTTTGACCCTGTTATCGGGACCACTGGAGCGGGTCTTGCGGGGCCCAGCCCTTAGAATTGACTCCTCTCATGTCCGCAAACCCCCTTCGCTTCATTCGCCAAGACATCCAGTCGATGCATGCCTATGCCATTCAGCCCTCACTGGGGATGGTCAAGCTGGATGCGATGGAAAACCCCTTCACGTTGCCTGAGCCCTTGCAGGCCGCGTTGGGCCAGCGCTTGGGTGCGCTGGCCGTCAACCGTTACCCCGGCCAGCGCATCGAAGACCTCAAACGCTCCCTGGCCCAGCACATTGGTTTGCCGCCCGCTTATGCCCTGATGCTGGGCAATGGGTCGGATGAACTCATTGCTTTGTTGGCCATGGCCTGCGATGTACCGCAAGCCACCATCTTGGCCCCTGAACCAGGCTTTGTGATGTACGCCATGAGCGCTCATTTACAAGGCGTGCGCTTTCAGGGCGTGCCTTTGTTGCCCAACTTTGCATTGGACGAACCCGCCATGCAAGCGGCGATTGCCCAGCACCAACCAGCGCTGGTGTATCTGGCCTATCCCAACAACCCCACGGCCAATTTATGGGATGCGATGGTGATGCGCCGTTTGATCGCCCAGGTGGGCGCTTATGGGGGTTTGGTGGTGGTCGATGAAGCCTATCAGCCCTTTTCCAGCGCCACTTGGCTGGATGAAATCCGCCGCGACCCCCAGGCTCACCGGCATGTGCTGTTGATGCGCACCTTGTCCAAGTTTGGGCTGGCCGGTGTGCGTCTGGGTTACATGTTGGGCCCGCAGGACTTGTTGCATGAGGTGGATAAACTTCGCCCGCCCTACAACATCAGCGTGCTCAATGCCGAATGCGCTTTGTTTGCCTTGGAACATGCCGACATATTCGCCGCGCAAGCCGCCACCATCCGCGCCGAGCGCGCACGCCTGATTGAAGGCTTGCAAGGCATACCGGGGGCCTCCCCCTTTCCCAGCGATGCCAATATGGTCTTGGTGCGCTGGGCCGGTGGTGATGCGCTGGCGCAGGCTGTGTTTGATGGCCTCAAAGCACGTGGCGTATTGGTCAAGAACGTTTCTAAAATGCATCCTTTGCTCCAAGCCTGCCTGCGTTTGACCGTGGGCACCCCTGAAGAAAACGCTTTGTTGCTCCAAGCCCTGCGCGATTTGGCCAGCGCTTGAATGATTGACCATTCACCGACACCCAGCACCATGAATGCACGCACCGCCGATGTCAGCCGCGAAACCCGCGAAACCCGCATCCGCGTGAAAGTCAATTTGGACGGAACAGGCCAGTCCAATTTATCCACAGGCATTGGTTTTTTTGACCACATGCTCGACCAAATTGCGCGCCACGGTTTGATCGATTTGGACATCCAAGCCCAGGGCGATTTGCACATTGACGGCCACCACACTGTGGAAGATGTGGGCATCACCTTGGGCCAGGCTGTGGCGCAAGCGGTCGGCGATAAAAGAGGCATCATGCGATATGGTCACGCCTATGTGCCATTGGACGAGGCCCTCAGCCGTGTGGTGGTGGATTTCTCTGGACGCCCTGGCATCGAAATGCATGTGCCGTTCAAAAGCGGCATGGTGGGCGCGTTTGACACCCAACTGACCTACGAGTTTTTCCAAGGCTTTGTGAATCACGCTTTTGTCAGCCTGCACATCGATAACTTGCGTGGTGAAAACGCCCACCATCAGGCCGAGACAGTGTTCAAAGCCTTTGGCCGCGCCTTGCGTGCTGCCTTGCAAATCGACCCGCGGGCGGCAGATCAAATTGCCTCCACCAAAGGCTCGCTCTGAAATAGCCATGCCCATGAAAACCGTGGCCGTGGTTGATTACGGCATGGGCAATTTGCGATCGGTGGCCCAAGCCGTCATGGCGGTGGCCAAAGACAGTGGTCACCAGGTGGTCATCACCAATCGAGCCGCGGTGGTGGACCAAGCCGAGCGGTTGGTGCTCCCAGGCCAAGGGGCCATGGGCGACTGTATGCGCGAGTTGGATCGCTCTGGCTTGATGGACAGTGTGCGCCAGGCAGCAGCGAGCAAACCCTTGTTTGGCGTGTGCGTGGGCATGCAAATGTTGCTCGACCACAGCGAAGAGGGCCGCTCCAACCAAGGCACTGACTGCATGGGTCTTATTGCGGGCCGGGTGCGCCGGTTTCAATTGGCAGGGCGGCACCAACCCGATGGCAGTTTGTTCAAAGTGCCTCAGATGGGTTGGAACCAGGTGTTTCAGGCCCAGCCCCACCCGCTGTGGCAGGGTGTGCCCGATGGGAGCCATTTTTACTTTGTGCACAGTTTTTTCGCCCAACCGTCTGATGTGCGCCACAGTGCTGGGGAAACCGAGTATGGACACCGCTTTACCAGCGCGTTGGCAAGGGATAATATTTTCGCCACGCAGTTCCACCCCGAAAAAAGCGCAGCCCAAGGTTTGACCCTTTACCGAAACTTTCTCCACTGGAACCCTTGAACGGCCTGCTCACTGGCCCGTTTGGCGCTGCCACCCGACCCCCACAACATGCTCCTGATCCCCGCCATAGACCTCAAAGATGGCCATTGCGTTCGCCTGGTTCAGGGCGACATGGACCAATCCACCATCTTCAGCGAAGACCCCGCCGACATGGCGCTGCAATGGGTGAACAAGGGCGCACGGCGTTTGCACTTGGTGGACCTGAACGGCGCGTTCGCGGGCAAGCCGCAAAACTACAGCGCCATCCGCAGCATCTTGAAAGCGGTGGGCGACGACATCCCGGTGCAGCTCGGTGGCGGCATCCGCGACCTGGACACGATTGAGAAATACATCGACGGCGGCATCCGCTACGTCATCATCGGCACCGCCGCCGTGAAAAACCCCGGCTTTTTGCAAGACGCTTGCAGCGCGTTTGGCGGTCACATCATCGTCGGGCTGGACGCCAAAGACGGCAAAGTCGCCACCGACGGCTGGAGCAAACTCACCGGCCACGAGGTGGTGGACCTGGGCAAAAAGTTCGAGGACTATGGCGTCGAGTCCATCATCTACACCGACATTGGCCGCGACGGCATGCTGAGCGGCATCAACATTGACGCCACCGTCAAGCTGGCACAAGCCCTTACCATCCCCGTCATCGCATCGGGCGGCCTGTCCAATATGAAAGACATTGAAGGCCTGTGCGCGGTGGAAGACGAGGGCATTGAAGGCGTGATTTGCGGCCGCGCCATTTACAGCGGCGACCTCGACTTTGAAAAAGCCCAAGCCCGTGCTGACGAGCTGAACGGCTGAGATGCTGGCCAAACGCATCATTCCCTGTCTGGACGTGACCGCCGGACGGGTGGTCAAGGGCATCAACTTTGTGGAATTGCGCGACGCCGGTGACCCGGTGGAAATTGCCGCCCGCTACAACGAGCAAGGCGCGGATGAGCTGACCTTCTTGGACATCACCGCCACCAGCGACGGGCGGGATGTGATTCTGCACATCATCGAAGCCGTGGCCTCGCAGGTGTTCATCCCGCTGACGGTGGGCGGTGGTGTGCGCACCGTGGACGATGTGCGCCGCTTGCTCAACGCCGGTGCCGACAAAACCAGCTTCAATTCAGCGGCCATTGCCAATCCGCAGGTGATCCGCGACGCCTCGGCCAAATACGGCGCGCAATGCATCGTGGTGGCCATCGACGCCAAGCGCCGTAGTCTTGAGGACGAGCAGCGCATCGGCACCAACGGTTTACCCATCGGCCCCGGCTGGGATGTGTACAGCCACGGTGGCCGCAAAAACGTGGGCCTGGACGCGGTGGCCTGGGCCACCCAAATGGCCGAACACGGAGCGGGGGAAATATTGCTCACCAGCATGGACCGCGATGGCACCAAAAGCGGCTTTGATTTGGAACTGACCCGTGCAGTGAGCGACGCCGTGCCTGTGCCGGTGATTGCCTCGGGTGGCGTGGGCAACCTCGACCACTTGGCCGATGGCATACAAACCGGCGGCGCAGATGCGGTGCTGGCGGCGAGCATCTTCCACTACGGCGAATACACGGTGCAGCAGGCCAAGCAAAGGATGCGGGAGCGGGGGATACCTGTGAGGTTGTGAGCTGGTTGGGTTGAGCTGAAAGCTGCTCTTCATGCATGGGGTGTCTGCGTTCGACCCCATCGATTGGCCCCAAAGGCACGAAGAAGGCCAGATAAATAAGTTTCAAATAGAATATAAATATTCACTTTTTGAGTTAATTAATACTCATTTTTGAGGCTATAGTACCGATAGTGTGAACATTCCGCAACTGGTCAAGCAAGCGGGTGTACTGCAAGGAAGGGGCACCGATTTTCATGGCAAATTTATACCTGTATGAAATTGCAGCATATGAATATGTATACTAAGGTGTAAGAAGATTGCAAACATTTATTCTAAAAAATTTAATTATTGCGCCCGGATGTATCCACCGGGTTATGCGGTCTACATCACGTTAACCTTCATCCCATTCAATGAGCAAGGGCCAACAGCAGGCCTACCCCTTGAGCGGTAGACTTGAGTTTCCACCAGGAGATCACTATGGCTAACCTCATTGAAGAACTCAGCTCACAAGCTCGAAAACTGCCTGCGGCAGACAGGGTTCGATTGGCCGAGGAACTTCTTGCGTCGGTGCACGAACCAGACGACGAAGTCGAGGCGGCTTGGGAGGAGGAGATTCGAATTCGAATCGCCGATATCGACGCCGGTACGGCCAAGCTCATTCCCGCTGAAGAAGTATTTGCACAAGTTCGACGTCTGCTGAATTGATGCGCGTCCGATTTCACGAGGCCGCATTGGCCGAGTTAACTTGGGAGGTTCAGTACTATGCCAAGATCAGTCCGCATGTCGGTGAGAGATTTGCAACGGTCATTGAACGGGCGCTCGCGATAGCGACCGAATTTCCGGATATGGGATCACCGTACAAGTTCGGCACACGCCGAGTTTTCCCAAAACGCTTTCCATTTTCGGTTGTGTACCTGCACCGAAATGATGAAGTCTTGGTGCTGGCAATCGCACCTGACGACAGAAAGCCAGGCTATTGGCGTTCCCGGACGATCAAGGAATAACATGTCAATAGACCCGGGCTCACAACAGCAGGCGGCAACTTCTGTCGCTTGTCAGAGCCTAACCAGGCCAAACCCATCACCCCCAGTCGCCCTGGTCGCCACCGACGCCCCCAAGCGCATCAAGCCTTCCAACTACCCGCCACCCTTCGCAGCCCAAATGGAGGGTCGCGAGAAGCGCCCGCTGGGCGATCTGTTCGAGCTGACCAATTTCGGCGTCAACCTGACCCAGCTCGCACCGGGCGCAGTCTCATCTCTGCGACATGCCCACACCACACAAGATGAATTTGTGTACGTTCTGCAAGGCCACCCGACCTTGCACACCGATGAGGGCCGCACCCGCTTGTCGCCCGGCATGTGTGCGGGCTTCAAGGCGGGTACGGGCAACGGGCACAGGCTGGTCAACGAAACAACGGAAACCGTTGTCTACCTGGAGGTGGGGGACCGAAGTCCCGGGGACGAGGGGCTTTACCCCGATGACGACCTCAAAGCCGTGTTGCTGGATGGCCAGTGGACTTTTCAGCACAAGGACGGTAGGTTGTATTGAATGTCAGTCCTTGTTCCAGTCCCCATGAACCTCCCCAAAACCAACCAGGCGGGTAAACTAGGTCAGCTGAAATGCTGATGGAGCCTCCCCATGACCAGCAACCTCATCACCGTTGACCCAGACATTCAAAGCGGAGCACCCGTCTTCGCGGGAACGCGTGTGCCAGTCCAAAATCTTTTCGATTACTTGGAAGAGGGCGACTCGTTGGATGTATTTTTGAAGCAGTTCCCATCCGTCACCCGTGATCAGGCAGTCGCTGTTCTTGAGAGGGCCAGGGTGTCCCTGGTGGCCGATGCGCATCCTGCTTGATGAGTCGCTTCCACACGACCTTGCCGCGCTGATACTTGACCACCAGGTTTCGACCGTTCATCAAGAAGGATGGGCTAGCGTCACCAATGGCAAGTTGCTGGCCTTGGCATCCACAAAATTCGACGCCTTCATCACAGCAGATCGAAACCTCGAGTTTCAACAAAACCTGGCCAAGCTACCCATAGCCGTTGTGGTGTTGGTGGCTAGAAAGAACCGAGTGCAAGACCTTGCACCGTTGCTGCCAGAGCTGACCGCAGTTTTGAATCATTTGGTTCCGCGGACATTACATTCGGTTGGGGTCTAACCCATCCCTCAACAACAAAGGCGCAGTCGCCAGCATTCGCAAGGCCCGGTTGTATCCACCGGGCTTTACGGTTTACATCACATTAGGCGTCGCAAGATTCACTATTGCATGGCCTTTGACAGTACCCAATCAGGTGTTGCACGCGGTATGGTTACGGCAGTCGCCGTCGCAATTTGCAGCTTCGCAGTGGCATACGTTTTTCAGCGGCCAGATGTTTCGAGCCAAACCACATTCTTGATGAGGCTCAAGCTGGCCGCATGGGCTTCTTTGGCGCCTGCTTCAACTCTTTTCCTGTGCATTGCTCGCATGGCCAAACACAGGTTATTCACTCCTCAAGACATCCAGGGCAGTGCGTTGACAGAAGGCACCGAACGAGCCAAGCTACTTCAATCACTGTTGCAGAACACCCTTGAACAAACAGTGCTCACTGTCCCGGTGTATTTTGCCGCTGCGCTTTTGTTCCCACCAACGCTACTTCCACTGGTTGCCGCCGCTGGCGCCCTCTTTGGGGTCGGCCGCATCCTGTTCTTTTCTGGCTATGCTGGCGGCGCACCTTCTCGCGCCACAGGGTTTGGTTTAACCTTCTACCCCAGTGTTGCGCTACTCATATCAGTGATTGCTGTCGGCATACTGCACGGCGACGCCCAACCCCTTGGTCAAGCGGAGCGACATGAGGGCCGCACCCCTTAACATCCCCCCCTATGAATTGGTTAGACGCAATCAAATGGGACGCTCAGGGCTTGGTGCCCGCCATCGCGCAGGAGCAGGGCAGCAAAGACGTGCTGATGTTCGCCTGGATGAACCGCGAGGCCCTGCAACAAACCGCTGAGCTCGGCCGTGCGGTGTATTTCAGCCGATCTCGAGGCAAGCTGTGGTTCAAGGGCGAAGAGTCGGGTCATGTGCAAACCGTGCACGACATTCGCCTCGATTGCGACAACGACGTGATCTTGCTCACCGTCACCCAAGGCGGCCACGACCCCAGCATCGCCTGCCACACCGGACGCCACAGCTGCTTTTACCAACGCTGGCAAACCAGTCCCGAGGGCGGTCAGTGGCTGAGCGTAGAGCCTGTGCTGCAAGACCCCGCCACCATTTACAAGGCCCGCCCATGAGCTCCAATGACACCCTCAACCGCTTGGCCGCGGTCATTGAAAGCCGCAAAGCCGAGCACGGCGGCGACCCCGAAACCAGCTATGTCGCTCGCTTGCTGCGCAAAGGCCCGGACGCTTTTTTGAAGAAAATTGGCGAAGAGGCCACCGAGGTGGTGATGGCCGCCAAAGACCTGGACCACGGCGGCGATCCGCACAAGTTGGTGGGCGAGATGGCCGACCTGTGGTTCCACAGCTTGGTGGCGCTGGCGCACTACAACTTGAGCCCCGAGGATGTGCTGCAGGAGTTGTCGCGCCGCGAGGGCATGGGCGGCTTGGAAGAAAAAGCCCTGCGCAAGGCGCAGGCCCGCGAAGCCGGTAACGAATAATGGATTGAGAGAACGACCTATGCACTCAGACCCCAACTGCATCTTTTGCAAAATTGTTGCTGGCCAAATCCCAAGCAAAAAAGTTTTTGAAGACGAAGAGATTTTTGCCTTCCATGACATCAACCCATGGGCGCCAGTGCACTTTTTGATCATCCCCAAAGCCCATATTCCTTCCATGGCGCAGGTCGAACCTGAGCACCAGGCCCTGTTGGGCCGAATCTTGCTGCTGGCCCCCCGCTTGGCCTTGGAGCAAGGCGCCCGCCCTTACCCTGAGGGTGGTTTTCGCATCGTCACCAACACCGGTGCCGAGGGTGGGCAAGAAGTTCACCACCTGCACTTTCATGTGATGGGTGGCCCGCGCCCTTGGTTGCGGGGATAAGCCCCTGAGACTTGGGTGGTGTCACCAGCCCACTAGAATCGCTGAATTGTTGAGGAGATATCCATGGGATCTTTTTCCGTTTGGCACTGGCTGATTGTTTTGTTGATTGTGGTGCTGGTGTTTGGTACCAAAAAGCTTAAAAACATTGGTTCTGACCTGGGTGGAGCCGTCAAAGGCTTCAAAGACGGCATGAAAGATGGTCAACCCGGCGCTGCTGCCCCTGCTGGCGACGACAAAACGGTGGCCCCAGCGGCCCAAGTGGCAGCCGCAAGTCCAGTGGCCGACAAAAACACCATTGACGTTGAAGCCCGTCCCAAGCACTGATCGAATGCCGTGATCGACCTCGGTGTTTCCAAAATTGCGCTGATCGGCGCTGTGGCCCTGATTGTCATTGGCCCGGAAAAATTGCCCAAAGTGGCGCGCACCCTGGGCGCTTTGATAGGCAAAGCCCAGCGTTATGTGTCCGATGTGAAGGCCGAGGTCAATCGATCGATGGACCTGGAAGAGCTCAAAAAAATGAAAGAAACGGTTGAATCGGCCGCCCGCGATGTGGAAACCCAGGTCCATACCGCCAGCGCCGATTTCGAAAAAGACTGGCAGTCCGCCACAGCAGGTTTGGAAACCGTTTCCTATACGCCCGAAGTGGTTTACCCCGAATACGCCCATCCCAAGAAAAAGTGGCGCATCAAGCAAGGGGCAGCCCCACAGTGGTACAAAGCGCGCCATGGCATTCGCACCAAAGCCTTGTCTGGTGCTGCAAGGGTCGCGCGGTTCAGGCCGCAGCGCCTGAGCTAGAGGCCTGTGATGTCGGACCCCACGACCAAACCGGATGACGAGCTGGCCGGCTCCGAGCAGCCTTTTGTGCAGCACCTGATCGAACTGCGTGACCGCTTGATCAAGGCGGTGTTGGCCATTGCGGTGATGGCCATTGCCTTGTCCCTTTATCCTGGGCCCGGGCCCTTGTACGATATCTTGGCCGCGCCATTGGTGGCCCAGTTGCCCTCAGGTGCAACCATGATTGCCACGTCGGTCATCTCGCCTTTTTTGGTGCCCCTCAAAATTTTGCTGATGGCCGCTTTTTTGTTGGCCTTGCCGGTGGTCTTGTATCAAATGTGGGCATTTGTCGCCCCGGGTTTGTATTCACATGAAAAAAAATTGGTCTTGCCCCTGGTGGTGTCGAGCACTTTGCTGTTTTTTTTGGGCGTGGCTTTTTGCTACTTTTTTGTGTTCGGCCAGGTGTTTGCCTTTATCCAAAGTTTTGCGCCCAAAAGCATCACGGCAGCGCCCGATATCGAGGCCTACTTGAGTTTTGTGTTGACCATGTTTTTGGCCTTCGGCATGGCCTTTGAAGTGCCCATTGTGGTCATTGTGTTGGCGCGCTTGAACGTGGTTTCCATTGAGAAACTCAAAGCTTTTCGATCCTATTTCGTGGTGTTGGCCTTTGTCATTGCGGCCATCGTGACGCCGCCAGATGTGGTGTCGCAACTGGCCTTGGCCATACCCATGTGCTTGCTCTATGAAATAGGGGTTTGGGCCGCCCAACTCTTTATTCGCCACACCCAAGCACCCGATTCGGACAAAGCCCCTTTGGCTTGACTCACCATGAAGCGTTACTGGCTTATCTTTTCACAAGTGGTCACGGTTTTATTGGCCATTTGGTTTGTTCTGGTCACCTTGAAACCCCAATGGATGGGTCCGGGTGCGGTCTGGTCGGGCGCTGTGCATGTGTTGCAAGCGCCAGCGTCCGCAGTTGGTGCTGTGGCGGTGGGCAGTTTGAGCCCGGCCGCCAAGCAGGCTGCACCAGCGGTGGTGAGCATCAGTACCACCCGTGCTGCAGGCCCCAACCCTTTGGCCAAAGACCCTTGGTTCAAGTTTTTCTACGGCGATCAAGAAGAGGCTCCCCAAGGCGGCATGGGCAGTGGTGTCATCGTCAGCCCGGAAGGCTATGTGTTGACCAACAACCACGTGGTGGAAGGGGCGGACGACATAGAGATCATCTTGCATGACGGGCGTCGGACCCAGGCCCAAGTGATTGGCACCGACCCCGATACCGATTTGGCGGTGCTCAAAATCAAGTTGGACCGTTTGCCCGTCATTGTTTGGGGCAATTCCGACGAATTGCAAGTGGGTGACCGTTTACTGGCCATTGGCAACCCTTTTGGTGTGGGTCAAACGGTGACCAGTGGCATTGTTTCCGCATTGGGGCGCAGCCGCCTGGGCATCAATACTTTTGAAAATTTCATCCAAACCGATGCCGCCATCAACCCAGGCAACTCAGGCGGAGCCTTGGTCGATATCCAGGGTCATTTGATGGGCATCAATACCGCCATTTACTCGCGCTCGGGCGGCAATATGGGCATTGGATTTGCCATCCCTGTGTCAACCGCGCGCCAAGTGTTGGAGGGCATTGTCAAAGACGGTTTGGTGGTGCGGGGTTGGGTGGGTGTGGAACCCAGCGACTTGACGCCCGAGTTGGCCCAAAGCTTTGGCATTGCCCGCCAACAAGGTGTGGTGGTCACCGGCGTGTTGCAAGGCGGCCCCGCTTTCACGGCGGGCGTTCGCCCGGGTGACGTGTTGTTGGGTGTGAATGGCAAAACGGTTGACAACGTGGACCAATTGCTGGCGGCCATTGCAAGCCTCAAACCCGGTGTGGCCGCTGGGTTGGCGGTTGAACGACGCGGCAACCCCTTGTCTTTGTCGGTCACCCCGGCACAGCGACCCAGCCAAAAACCGGCGGCCCGATGAGTGTGCACCGTGATCAATTGTTAGCGGCCTGTGAAAGTTTGCTCACCCCTGAGCGCTTCAAAGACCATGGGCCCAATGGCTTGCAGGTAGAAGGCAAGCCAGAGATCCACAAGTTGGTCTCGGGTGTGACCGCCTCCAAAGCCCTGATCGAGGCGGCCATTGAAGGCCAGGCCGACGCCATTTTGGTCCACCATGGGCTGTTTTGGCGCGGTCAAGCGGGCACGGTCACAGGTTGGATGAAGCAACGCTTGCGTTTGTTATTGGCCCATGACATCAGTTTGTTGGCCTATCACTTGCCTTTGGATGCCCACCCGGAGTGGGGCAACAACGCCCAACTGGGCCAGCGATTGGGTTGGCGCATCGAAAGCCATTTTGGCGATCAACTGCTGGGCTGCCTGGGTCAAGCGGTGGACAACCATGTGTGGCCCGATGCGCAGTCTTTGGCCGCTCATTTGCACAAGGCCTTGGGGCGCGCGCCAATCTGGGTGGGGCCCACGGAAGGCGCTCGACCCATTCAAACTGTGGCCTGGTGCAGTGGCGGTGCCCAGTCTTATTTTGAGTCGGCCATCGCTGCCGGTGCCGATGCTTTTGTCACGGGGGAAATTTCTGAGCCCCAAGCCCATTTGTCGCGCGAAACCGGCGTGGCTTTTTTTGCCTGTGGTCACCACGCCACCGAACGCTATGGGGCACCTGCCGTGGCCGAACATGTGGCCTCTCGATTGGGCTTGTCCCATGTGTTCATCGACATCGACAATCCAGCTTGAGGGGAAACACCGTGCCTGATGCAAGGCCAGTGGCTATCAGCCAGGGTGACGCGGCAGGCATTGGCCCGGAAATCATTGCAAAAATTTTTGCCTACCACCCTGAACAGGCCCGAGCTTGCCTGGTGTTTGGAGATGCACGGGTGATGGCCCAAGCGGTGCAATCGTTGCCCCGGGCGGTACAGCCCAAAATTGAACCGATCAACCATGTGAGTCAGGCCTTGAAGCTGCCTTCGGGGGTGATCCCTTTGTGCCAGGTCGGCAACCTGGACCAGCCTCCGCCCTTGGGGCAAGTCAGTGCCGTCAGCGGTCGTTTGGCGGCCGACTGCGTAAGCGCTGCGGCCCATGCCGCACTGACGGGGCAGGTTCAAGCCTTGGTCACTGCCCCCATGAACAAAGCAGCCTTGGCCGCAGCGGGCGAAGCATTCCCCGGGCACACCGAAATGCTTCAGCATTTGGCAGCCAGCCATTTGGGCCTGTGTTTGGACCAATTGCCCGTGCGCATGATGTTGGCCAATCGCGAATTGCGCACGGTGCTGGTCAGCATCCATGTTTCCCTGCGCCAAGCCATTGAAGCGGTCACTTTCGAGAACGTGCTGATGACACTGCGCATTGCCCACCACTGTTTGCGCAGCCCCAGCGGCGGCCCGCCCAAATTGGCCGTGGCTGGCCTGAATCCGCATGCCGGGGAGGGCGGCTTGATGGGGCGCGAAGAAATCGAGATATTGGCCCCCGCTTTGGCGCAAGCACGGGCCTTGGGGATGGATGTGAGCGGCCCTTTTCCTCCAGATACCGTGTTCATGCGCGCGCGAGAGAGCCACGGCAAGGCCCATGCCATTGATGCGGTGGTGGCCATGTACCACGATCAAGGGCTGATTCCAGTCAAATATTTGGGTCTGAACCAGGGCGTGAATGTCACCTTGGGCCTGCCATTTGTGCGTACCAGCCCCGATCATGGCACGGCTTATGACATTGCCGGTCTTGGGTTGGCCGAACCGTCCAGCTTGCTCGCCGCCCTGGAGATGGCAAGGGCCTTGACCGTCCAGTCTTATTGAGAAGACCCTTCAATATGCTGTCTTATGCCTCAGCTACAATGAGAAGCTGTCCTAATTAGCCACGCAAGTTCGAGGATTTTTCATGAGTGACACCCGTTTGGACACCAGCAAGCGCACCTGGCTCATTGCCACCGGTTGCGCTGGTGCAGTCGGTGGCATTGCCACAGCCGTTCCGTTTGTCAGTACCTTTCAGCCCTCCGAAAAAGCCAAGGCTGCTGGCGCAGCCGTCGAAGTGGACATCAGTGCCATCAAACCCGGCGAAAAGCTCACCGTTGAGTGGCGTGGCAAGCCTGTTTGGATCGTGCGTCGCACCCCAGAGCAATTGGAATCTCTCAAAAAGATCGAGCCCCAATTGGCCGATCCCAAGTCATTGCGCAACCCTGACGACCTGACACCCGCTTACGCACGCAATGAAGCACGCTCGATCAAGCCTGAGTATTTTGTAGGTGTGGGCATTTGCTCACACCTGGGCTGTTCGCCTTCTGATAAGTTTCAAACTGGTGCACAACCTTCCTTGCCCGACGATTGGGCCGGTGGTTTTTTGTGTCCTTGCCATGGTTCGACCTTTGACATGGCTGGGCGTGTGTTCAAAAACAAGCCAGCCCCTGACAACTTGGAAGTGCCCCCGCACATGTATTTGTCGGACGCGCGCTTGCTCATTGGCGAAGACAAAAAGGCCTGACAGGAATCAACATGGCTGAATTCAAAGAAATCTCCCCCAATGCCAGCATGGGCGACAAATTGCTCAATTGGGTTGACAACCGTTTCCCTGCCACCAAGCTCTACAAAGAGCATTTGGGCGAGTACTACGCTCCCAAGAACTTCAATTTCTGGTACTTTTTCGGCTCTCTGGCTTTGTTCGTACTGGTCATTCAAATCGTGACCGGAATTTTCCTGGTCATGCACTACAAACCTGATGCGGCTCAGGCTTTTGCCTCGGTCGAGTACATCATGCGTGATGTGCCCTGGGGTTGGCTGATCCGCTATATGCATTCCACGGGGGCCTCTGCCTTTTTCATTGTTGTCTATATGCATATGTTTCGTGGTCTTATCTACGGTTCCTACCGAAAACCGCGCGAGTTGGTGTGGTTATTTGGTTGCGCCATCTTTTTGTGTCTCATGGCCGAAGCTTTCATGGGCTACTTGTTGCCCTGGGGACAAATGTCTTACTGGGGCGCACAGGTGATCGTTAATTTGTTCTCCGCAGTGCCCGTGATTGGCCCTGATTTGGCGTTGCTCATCCGTGGCGACTATGTTGTCAGTGATGCCACCCTGAATCGTTTCTTCAGCTTTCACGTGATTGCAGTGCCCTTGGTGTTGTTGGGTCTGGTGGCCGCGCACATCATTGCTTTGCACGAGGTGGGCTCGAACAACCCCGACGGGGTAGAGATCAAAAAGTACAAAGACGCGCAAGGCAAACCATTGGATGGCATCCCTTTCCACCCTTACTACACGGTGCACGACATTTTGGGTGTGAGCGGTTTCTTGCTGGTGTTCACCGCCATCATCTTTTTTGCGCCTGAGTTGGGTGGCTACTTTTTGGAATACAACAACTTTATCCCTGCCGACCCCTTGAAAACCCCGTTGCACATTGCGCCAGTCTGGTATTTCACGCCCTTTTACTCCATGTTGCGTGCCATCACCACTGAGATGATGTATGCCTTGGTGCTGTGCGTTTTGGGCGCCGCCTATTTGGGCGTCACCCGCGCTCAATTGCCCAACTTGCTCAAAGCCACCGTGGTTGCCGCCGCCGTCATTGCAGTGGGGCTGATGCTCAAAATTGACGCTAAATTCTGGGGCGTGGTGGTCATGGGTGGCGCTGTCATCATTTTGTTTTTCTTGCCATGGCTGGACAACTGTTCGGTCAAGTCCATTCGATATCGCCCAGATTGGCACAAGTATTTGTATGCCATTTTTGTGATTAACTTTGTGGTACTGGCTTACTTGGGTGTGCAGCCACCGTCTCCAATGGGTGAGCGCGTCTCACAAGCCGGCACGCTTTATTACTTTGGCTTTTTCCTTTTGATGCCTTGGTGGAGCCGCTTGGGTGACCCCAAGCCTGTGCCAGATCGCGTGACCTTTGTCCCCCACTGAGCGCGCAGGATTCACACCATGAAAAAAATCCTCATCACTTTGTTGGTTTCACTTGGATGCGCTTCGTCCGCCTGGTCGTCTGGCGGCGACAGCATTACCTGGGACAAAGCACCCAACAAAACCAATGATTTGGCCGCTTTGCAAAACGGTGCCAAGTTGTTTGTCAATTACTGCCTGAATTGTCACTCTGCCGCTTTCATGCGTTTTAACCGTTTGACCGACATCGGTTTGACCGAGCAACAAATCAAAGACAACTTGTTGTTCACCACTGACAAAGTGGGCGACACCATGAAGGCCAACTACGATCCACGACAAGCCAAAGAGTGGTTTGGCGGCTTGCCGCCTGACCTGACTTTGGTTGCGCGCTCGCGCTCTGGCAGTGGTGGCAGTGGTGCGGACTACCTGTACACCTATTTGCGCACCTACTATCGCGATGAAACCAAAGCCACGGGCTGGAATAATTTGGCTTACCCCAATGTGGGCATGCCGCATGTATTGTGGGAGCTGCAAGGCGAGCGTCGACCGGTGTTTGACGTGGTGCAGCAACACGGTCATGAAGTCCAGGTGTTCAAAGCGTGGGAACAGGTCAAGCCAGGCACCATGACCCCGCTGCAATACGACCAAGCGATCGGTGACTTGGTCAGCTACTTGAAGTGGATGGCCGAACCGGTTCAAAATTCCCGCGTTCGCATTGGCGTTTGGGTTTTGATTTTTTTGCTAGGCTTCATGGCAATTGCTTGGAGGCTCAACGCGTCTTACTGGAAAGACATCAAATAATTTTCTCAGTCCAGGCCGCAAGTCCTGGGTTGAATTTGGGAATGTGGGGGGTGATCCCCCATTCTTTTTGAATTTCAGGAGCTTTCCTCATGATGGTGCTTTATTCAGGTACGACCTGCCCTTTTTCACACCGCTGCCGTTTTGTGCTGTTTGAAAAGGGAATGGATTTCGAAATTCGGGACGTAGACCTCTACAACAAGCCTGAGGACATCAATGTCATGAACCCGTATGGCCAGGTACCTATCCTGGTCGAGCGAGATTTGATTTTGTATGAATCCAATATCATCAACGAATACATAGACGAGCGCTTTCCACATCCCCAACTGATGCCTGGCGACCCGGTTGATCGGGCACGTGTTCGTTTGTTTTTGCTGAACTTTGAAAAAGAGCTTTTCACCCATGTCAGCACTTTGGAGTCACGCACCACCAAGACCAACGAAAAGGCCTTGGAAAAGGCCCGATCGCACATTCGCGACCGCCTGACCCAGTTGGCCCCCGTGTTTTTGAAAAACAAATACATGTTGGGTGATAACTTTTCCATGCTGGACGTGGCCATTGCGCCATTGCTGTGGCGCTTGGATCACTTTGGCATCGATTTGTCCAAGAACGCAGCCCCTTTGCTCAAATACGCCGAGCGCATCTTCTCTCGCCCAGCCTATATTGAGGCGCTAACCCCGTCTGAAAAAGTCATGCGCAAGTGATGGTTGCGGGGCTATTTGAACCATGCTCAACGTAGCGGATTCGAATTCAACGCGGCCGTACCTGATCCGTGCCTTGTATGAATGGTGCACGGACAATGGCTTCACGCCTTATGTGGCCGTGCATGTCGATGAGACAGTTCAAGTGCCGCTAGAGTATGTGAAAAATGGCGAGATCGTTCTCAACATCAGTTTAGATGCCACCAGTAGCCTGAAGTTGGGCAACGAGTTCATCGAGTTCAAGGCTCGCTTCTCAGGCACTGCCCGCGGCATCATGGTGCCCGTCAGTCGAGTGCTGGCCATTTATGCGCGCGAAAATGGCCAAGGCATGGCCTTCCCCATTCAACTGCAAAGCCCCACGACCGATGCTGACGCTGATGCGAAGCCTGCTCCTTCTGCCAATGCTGCCAGCCCAGCGATGAAAAGCACGCGCAACCTCAACCTGACTTTGTCGGGAGAGGGCGTGCCGCCCATTCCTCCCCCCAAGGGAGGCGGTAGAAGGCCACAATTGAAGCGTGTGAAGTAAAATCGGACCACGCCGATTTAGCTCAGTTGGTAGAGCAACCGCCTTGTAAGCGGTAGGTCATCAGTTCGAATCCGATAATCGGCACCATTTCCAAAGCCAGCAATGTCCCATGAGTGCTGGTTGTTTATCCTGCCATGATTTTCAAGCGCAATTGCTGGACATTCCATCCTTTTGTGCGCAGGTGGGCCAATATGGCAGGCTCCATTTGGCGCAATTTGGCACTCGCCGCATTGGTGGGCACCAAAATGCACCAGGTTTGACCATCGATCGGACCTGCTTTAAGACCTTGGCGCAAACCTGGTGGTAAGTGAGGCAAGACGGCGGCCAAACGTTGATTGGATTCTTGGCCCAAAGCGCCTAAGCGAGCCAAGCCAGGTTCGGACTGGGCTGCTTGCTCAGCGGTGAGGATCAATGGTTGCTTTTGCACCTGTCCATTATCCAATGAGGCGGCGCTAAAATGCCCGGCTACTTCAAAGGAACCCTTCACCCCATTGGGCGCTTGTGTCCACGGGTTTGATTTACCATCCATGGCCTTTAAATTTTTGACCTTGATCTTTGGCAGTCGCAATGAAAGACTGCTGAAACAATACAGCAAGACCGTGGCGCGCATCAACGCCCTGGAGTCGGGTCTGGAGCAACTCAGCGACGAAGCGCTCAAAGCCAAAACAGAAGGCTTTAAGCAACAAGTGGCGCAGGGGATTTCATTGGATGACTTGTTGCCCGAAGCTTTTGCCGTGGTGAGGGAAGGCTCCAAGCGCTGCATGAAGATGCGACATTTTGACATCCAACTCAGCGGGGGCATGGCTTTGCACCAAGGCAAAGTGGCCGAAATGCGAACCGGTGAGGGCAAAACACTGACGGCCACTTTGGCGGTTTACCTCAACGCCTTGTCCGGTCGTGGTGTGCATGTTGTGACGGTCAATGATTATCTGGCCCAACGCGATGCCCAATGGATGGGCCGCCTGTACAACTTCCTGGGCTTGACGGTGGGGGTTAATTTGCCGCAAATGTCGCGCGAAGAAAAGCAAACCGCTTACCGCTGTGACATCACTTACGGAACCAACAACGAATTTGGTTTTGATTATTTGCGCGACAACATGGTTTACGAGTCTGCCGATCGGGTCCAGCGCAAACTGCATTACGCTATCGTTGATGAGGTGGACTCCATCTTGATTGATGAGGCACGTACGCCATTGATCATCAGTGGCCAAGCGGAAGACCACACCGATCGCTACATTGCCATGAACCGATTGGTTCCCAAGTTGCAACGCCAAGAGGGCGAAGAAGACTTGCGCACTGGTGAGGGCGTCACAAAACCCGGCGACTTCACGGTGGATGAAAAATCGCACCAGGTTTTTTTGACCGAGCAGGGGCATGAAAACGCCGAGCGCCTGTTGGTTGAAATGGGCATGTTGACCGAGGGTGCTTCCTTGTACGACCCCACCAACATCAGCCTGATGCACCACCTGACGGCGGCATTGCGTGCCCATCACCTGTATCACCGCGATCAACACTATGTGAATCAAAACGGTGAGATCGTCATCGTCGACGAGTTCACCGGCCGATTGATGTCAGGTCGTCGCTGGAGCGATGGGTTGCACCAAGCGGTGGAGGCCAAAGAAGGCGTTCACATTCAGGCCGAAAACCAAACCCTGGCCTCCATCACCTTCCAAAACTATTTCCGTTTGTACGAAAAGCTGTCCGGCATGACCGGAACGGCCGATACCGAAGCTTACGAATTCCAAGAAATCTACGGGCTGGAAACCGTTGTCATTCCACCCAACCGTGTCAGCCGGCGTGAAGATCAGCTGGACCGTGTTTACAAAACCACCCAAGAAAAATACAAGGCTGCGATTGACGATATCCGCGACTGTCACCAGCGTGGCCAGCCGGTGTTGGTGGGCACCAGTTCGATAGAAAACTCGGAAATTATTTCTGCGTTGCTCACCCAAGCCCAGTTACCCCATCAGGTTCTCAATGCCAAACAGCATGAGCGAGAGGCGGAAATCGTGGCCCAGGCAGGGCGCAGCGCCATGATCACCATTGCCACCAACATGGCCGGTCGGGGCACCGACATTGTGCTGGGAGGCAATCTGGAAAAAATGATCGCTGCCATGGAAGCCGATGAGGGCATCGCTCCTGAAGTGCGCGCACAGCGTGAGCAGGAATTACGGTCGCAGTGGCAAGTGGACCATGACAAAGTGGTCGCACAAGGGGGGTTGCGCATCATTGCCACCGAGCGCCATGAGTCGCGCCGCATTGACAACCAATTGCGCGGACGTTCGGGTCGACAAGGCGACCCAGGCTCATCGCGTTTTTACCTGAGCTTGGACGACCCCTTGATGCGCATCTTTGCCGGTGATCGCGTCAAGTCCATCATGGATCGATTGAAAATGCCGGAAGGAGAGGCCATTGAAGCTGGCATCGTCACCCGCAGCATTGAGAGCGCGCAGCGCAAGGTTGAGGCGCGAAACTTTGATGTGCGCAAACAGTTGCTCGAATACGATGATGTGGCCAACGATCAGCGCAAGGTGATTTACCAGCAGCGCAACGACATCCTCGATGCCGCTGATTTGACAGCCCAAATCGCTGGCTTGCGCGAAGCTTGCTTCACGGACTTGGTGCGCCAATATGTGCCGCAGGAATCTGTTGAAGAGCAGTGGGACATTCCAGCCCTGGAGCGTGGATTGGAGATGGAGTGGCAAATCCATTTGGAATTGCAAGCCTGGATTGACGCAGCCACGTCGGTCTCCGACGAGGATGTGGTGGAAAAAGTGGTGGCCGCGGCCAATGCCGCTTTTGCCAGCAAAGTGGCCCAAGTGGGTGCCGATCAGCTTACCCCCTTTATGCGGGTGGTGTTGTTGCAAAGCATAGACAACCATTGGCGCGAACACCTGTCATCGCTGGACTACCTGCGTCAGGGCATTCACTTGCGTGGCTACGCCCAAAAACAACCCAAGCAAGAGTACAAGCGCGAAGCATTCGAGTTGTTTGGTCAATTGCTGGACCAGGTCAAAAATGAAGTGACCCGTGTGTTGATGACCATGCAGGTGCAGTCGCAGCAACAAATGGACGAGGCTGCCCAGGCTTTGGAAACCCAAGCCGAGCAGATCAGCAATGTGACTTATACCGCCCCGAGTGAAACCGGCGAGGCTTATACCTACGCCAGGCCCACCAGCGAGTTTGAATTGGCTCCCCAGGGTTTGAACAAAGTGGGACGCAACGAGCCTTGTCCGTGTGGCAGCGGCAAGAAATACAAGCATTGCCACGGCAAGTTGGCTTGACTCCATGGCTGTTAATTTGTCCCCCCCACAAGCGAGTGATTTGCATGCGATTGCAGGATTGCGCATCGGTGTGGTTGAAGCCGGCGTGCGCAAGGCCTACCGCAAAGATTTGACGCTATTTTTGCTGGAGCCTGGTAGTTTGGTGGCAGGTGTGTTCACCCAAAACCGGTTTTGTGCTGCGCCTGTCCAGTTGTGCCGTGCCCATTTGGCCGCTGGCAAGGGCATCCGTGCGTTGGTCATCAACACAGGTGTGGCCAACGCCGGCACAGGGGCTGAGGGCTTGAAACGCGCTCAATCGGTTTGCACGACACTGGCCCAACACCTGCACATTGATGCGCAACAAATTCTGCCTTTTTCCACGGGGGTCATCATGGAGCCCCTGCCGCATGAGCGCATCGAGGCGGGCTTGCCCACTGCTTTGGCCAATGCCAACGAAATGAATTGGTGGCATGCGGCGCACGGCATCATGACCACCGACACCGTGGCCAAAGCCTACTCGGTGCAAGTCACGTTATCGGGCGTGTCTGTCACGGTGACCGGTATCAGCAAGGGGGCCGGCATGATCCGACCCAATATGGCCACCATGCTGGGTTTCGTGGCCACCGATGCCTGCATTGCGCCTGACTTGATGAATGCCTTGGCCCATGATTTGGCCGAGGCTTCTTTCAACCGCATCACGGTCGATGGCGATACCTCCACCAACGACTCCTTCATTGTGATGGCCACCCAAAAGGCCCAGCACCCCACAGTGACCGATTGGTCCTCCCAAGATGGGCAAATCCTGCGAAGCGCATTGATGGATGTGTCTCGCCAATTGGCCCAAGCCATCGTGCGCGATGGGGAGGGGGCTACCAAGTTCATTACCGTCACTGTGGAGGGTGGGCGAACCGCCGCCGAGTGTCGCCAGGTGGCTTATGCCATTGCCCATTCCCCCCTGGTCAAGACTGCTTTTTTTGCCAGTGATCCGAACTTGGGGCGCATCTTGGCGGCCGTGGGCTATGCCGGCGTCCAAGACTTGGATCAAAGCCAGATTGATCTATATCTAGATGATGTCCAAGTTGCGGTCCATGGTGGACGCAGTCCCACTTACCAAGAGTCAGACGGGCAGCGCGTCATGAAGCACTCCGAGATCACGGTGCGGGTGGTGCTCGGTCGTGGCACCGCCAGCGACACGGTCTGGACTTGTGACTTCAGCCACGAATACGTCACCATCAACGCCGACTACAGAAGTTGACCGCTGGCCCAGCGGTCAGCCTTTATGAGCCCACTTCATGAACGATAAATTTGATGCCCTGGTCGAGCGTTTGCACGCGTTCATGGACCGGGTGGAATTGGTTTTGCCCGGTCCTTTGACGGCCCCCAACTGGTCGGCCAGCGTGGCTTTCCGGTACCGCAAACGCGCCAGCGGCCATGGGAATTTGGAGCCAGTGGCCCATGTGGCCCGATTGCGGCTGAGTGACCTCAAAGAAATTGATTCCCAAAAAGAAAAGATCCAGCAAAACACCGAGCAATTTGTACAAGGTTTGTCGGCCAACAATGTGTTGCTCACCGGTGCGCGTGGAACTGGAAAGTCCTCCTTGATCAAAGCTTGTTTGAACCATTACGCCCCGGCGGGTCTGCGTTTGATCGAGGTTGACAAAGCCGACCTGACCGATTTGCCAGACATCATGGACTTGGTGGCCCAGCGCCCAGAGAAGTTCATCATTTATTGCGACGATCTGAGCTTTGAAAATGGCGAATCCGGCTACAAAGCCCTCAAGTCGATTTTGGACGGCACCGTGTCAGCCGCTTCCCCCAATGTGCTGATTTATGCCACCAGCAACCGCCGTCATTTATTGCCTGAATACATGAAAGAGAACCTCTCATACACCCACACCGATGACGGTGAGGTGCACCCTGGTGAGGTGATCGAAGAGAAAATTTCTCTGTCTGAGCGATTTGGACTATGGGTGAGTTTTTATCCATTCAGCCAGGATGAATACCTGACCATCGTTGAGCAATGGTTGTCGGCCTTGGGCGTGCCATCCGATTTGTGGGAGTTTGCCCGTCCACAAGCCCTGGTTTGGGCCCTGGAGCGCGGTTCGCGCAGCGGTCGCGTGGCGCACCAGTTTGCGCTTGACTTTGCCGGACACCATGTGGGGCGCCAAACAACGTGACTCAACCGCTGGTGGCCGATGCCGTGAAGCCCCGCCAAGGGGGAGCAGACAGGCCTTTGGTGCAGGTGGCAGTGGGCGTGCTCATTCAAAGGGATGGCCGTTTTTTATTGACCACCCGCCCGCCAGGCAAGGTCTACGAGGGTTACTGGGAATTTCCTGGGGGCAAGTTAGAGGCTGGTGAGGGCGTCGAACAAGCCCTGAGACGTGAGTTGAAAGAAGAGTTGGGTATCACCATCCGCCAAGCGGAAAACTGGCGCAGCACCCAGGTCGATTACCCCCATGCATGGGTTGAACTCAACTTTTGCAAGGTTTGGCTTTGGGATGGGCCCTTGCACATGCGAGAAGGCCAGCAATGCGCGTGGCAAAGTTTGCCCGTACAGGTGACCCCCGTGTTGCCGGGAACTGTGCCTGTATTGCAATGGTTGGCCCAAGAGCGCGCGCACCTGGGGCCAACCCATCACCCTTGACACACTGCCTCAGGCTTTCGTCATTGCGGCAAATGGGGAGAGGGCAAATCGCCCACGATATCGAAATCGTCCACCGGGTTTTCATCGGGCAAACGGTGTTGTTCGCTGGCCCAAGCACCAAAGTCGTGGTTTTTGCAAGGGGCAGAGCAAAATGGGCGAAAGGGATTAGACGGCGTGAACAGGCTCTCGCCACCGCAGCCTGGGCATTTGACCTTGCGCGCTGATGATGCCATGGCGATAGAACGAATGATCGCGGGTGAATTTCAAACAAGGTGGTGGAGCATCACACACACAAAGCGACCTCGAAGGTCACATCTTGCTGGCTTGACTGCATGCGCCCGGCTTGATCGGCTTGCATCATGCGCACCCAAATCATCAAACGATTGCCACTGATTTCGGGGATCAATCCCAGTTGCGGGTCTAGGCGAAGCCGCAACAATTGAAATCGGCCCTGCGGCAAGGCTTGTTGAAACTGACCCGAAGTGGCAACCACTTTTTGGGTCATGCCGTTTTCTCGCAACAAGCGCAACAACAAGTTCACTGCATTTTGAATCGGTCGCAGGCTTTCGCCCCACTGTTGCAAATCCTTGCAGCGCGAGGCGCTGGGCAGTTGTTGCCAAGCATGGTAGTAGGGCAGGTCAAAGCCACAGGTACCACCTGGAATGCTAGATCGGTTGCGCAAACTGGATAACCATTCGTTGTCCGTGACCGCTTGACCAATGCGGCCAGCCACCGATTTGAGCAATTCCAGGTTTGTATCGAGTTCGGCAATGACTTCATTCAAGGCAGCCTCTGAGACCGAAGGGTTGCCCCGAAAAGACAAGAATTGCTGGCGATTTCTTTCCAGGTCTTTGAGCACTTCGGTCTTGAGGTCTGCCCTTCCACCCACATCCACCAACTCAAACAATGTCGTGAGCGCAAAATGGTGGTCCACGGCGTGTTCGCGGGTGATCAACTCATCGAAGCGATGGAACAAATGCTCAAGCCGCAAGTAGGTGCGGACTCTTTCATTGAAGGGGTGCTCGTAGAGGATCACTGCGCATTCATTCCAAGCGCAATGATAACCTTGTCCATGGGGCAGGCGAAGGCTGCCCCGGTGTCAGCGGCCAGATGGTGAGGGCGAGCGGTTTAAGGCCAAAGGGTCGGTTGGCAAACCCCATTGCAGTCCTAACAGCATCACTTTATTTTCAAAAGTAGAAATATCCATGTCCTCATTGAGGATGACCCAGTCGGCAACAGCCAGTCGTTGCGCGCGACTGGCTTGTGATTGGATGACCGCCATGATTTGATCGCGCGGCCAGGCATTGCGGGCTTGCACCCGGGTGATTTGGGTCTCGATGCTGCAATCGATCACCAAAACCCCATCGACCTGGCTGCGCCAGCGACCGGATTCCACCAGCAAAGGAATGTCAAAAATCAGCACACGCGCACCGTCATCCAAAGCCGCTTGCGCCTGTTGATCCATGGCTTGTTGGACCAAAGGATGAACGATGGCCTCCAAGTGTTCCTTGGCACTCGGGTTGGTAAAAGCCAGGGCGCGCATTTGGGGTCGATCCAGTGCGCCCTGGGCATCAATCACCGAATCGCCAAAGTGCGCGCGCAAGGGGGCGATGGCCAAGCCGCCAACTGCGGTGAGCGAGCGCGCAATGGCGTCTGCATCGAGCACCGCGGCACCCATTTGAGCCAGCACCTTGGCGGCGGTGCTCTTGCCGCTGCCAACGCCCCCGGTTAAACCAATGCGCCAAACCTTGTCCATGGGCGCAGTCTAATCCAGCGCATTAAAGCACTTGCCCCAACTCAAAAATGGGCAAGTACAAGGCAATGACCAAGCCGCCAATGAGAACACCTAATACCAAAATTACCGCAGGCTCCATCAACACACTGATTCTTTTTTGCAACCACTGTACCTGTGCTTCGTGCATCCGCGCCACCTGTAAGAGCATGGCATCCAACCTGCCAGTGGCTTCACCCACGGCCACCATTTGCACCACCTGGGGTGCAAATAAGCTGGGAGGCGCAAACGGCCCCATGGCCGTGCCCTCGGTATCGCCCCATGCGGTCAACGCGCTGGCCAAACTGCTGCCGGTCAACACATCGTCGCGGACCATGTCCAGGCGTTGCGCAAAGCAAAGGTTGCCACTGGCCTGAGCGCTGATGTCCATGGCTTCATGCAGTGAGACCCCTGCTTGCATCAAACTCGATAAAGTGCGCGCCCATCGTGATGTGCAAGACATCCGCAGCATGGACCCCCAAAGGGGCCAACTCAAAGCCAGCCTGTCGCGCAGGTATTGCCCACGGGTGCCGCGCAATAAGCTTTGCCGCAGCAACAAAATGCTGGCGATGCCCGCCGCCAAAAGCATCCAGCCGTGGCTGACCCACCACCGGCTGAAAGCCAAAACGATGCGGGTTGGCGCAGGTAACTGCGCCCCCATCGATGCAAAGATGGATTCAAATGCGGGTACCACCCAACCCAGCATCACGCCCACCACCAGCACCGCCAAGCCCAGCACGGCCAGGGGATAGGTCAAGGCAGATTTCAGGTTTTCGCGCAGCGACAAATCCTGTTCGAGGTGATTTGCCAATTCCGCCAGAATCAGATCCAGTTGACCCGATGCCTCAGCCGCCGCCACCATGCCAAGGTAGACCGCATCAAAGCAGGCATGGGTTTGCATGGCCTGGTGCAGACTGACACCGCTTTCGATTTGCTGCATGATGTCGTGTGCCAAGGCACGCAAACTTGCGTTGTCTTCTCCAGTGGCAATCACTTTCAGGGCGTTCAGCAATGCAATGCCAGCTTGCACCAAGGTGGACAGTTGCCGGGTGAAACGCAGCACATCGGCAGCTTTGGGTGGCTTTGTCCAACTGGGTTTGCGCAGGCGTTTGATGTGCAAAGGCCGGATGCGTTGGGCATGCAGATGGTTTTGGACATCCGTGGCGTTCAGCGCCTGCATTTGGCCGCTTTGGTCTTGACCTTTGGCATCGCGGCCAGCCCATGCATACCAATGCCCGGGAAAGGTTGGATCTGAGGGGTTGGCGGTGGGCCTATGCATGCGTCACCCCCAAAACCTCTTGCACCGAGGTGATGCCTGCCAATACCTTCACCCAGCCAGCTTGGCGCAGCGTCCGCATCCCCTCTTTTTCGGCATGCAGAGCCAAGGCTTGGACATCTTGGCTTTGTACCAGCAAGGTGGCCATGCCAGCAGTGATGGGCATGATTTGAAAAATCCCGACACGACCCATGTAGCCGTCCAGACATTTCTCACAACCCTGGGGCCGAAAAACGGTTCGCGTGAGGTCAGGTTCAGATGCAAAGCCCAACAGAGCGGTCTCAGTGGATGAAAGACCGAGGCGCTTGAGCTCCTCGGACAGCGTGCTGGTTTGCTTGCAATGCGGACATAAGCGGCGAACCAAACGCTGTGCGGTGATGAGGTGAACGCTGGCAGCCAATTGAAATGCCTCTATGCCCATGTGCATCAGCCGAGTCAGAACTCCGGGCGCATCATTGGTGTGCAAGGTGGTCAATACCAAATGACCCGTTTGTGCGGCTTGAATGGCAATGCTGGCCGTGCTGCGGTCGCGTATTTCGCCCACCATCAACACGTCGGGGTCTTGCCGCAAAAATGCACGCAAACCAGTTGCAAAGTCCAAACCTGCTCGTTCGTTGACGTTGACTTGGTTCACCCCCTCCACCATCATTTCACAGGGATCCTCGATGCTGGCGATGTTCACATGCGGCAGGTTCAAAACATCCAGGCAGGCATATAAGGAAAGCGTTTTTCCCGATCCGGTGGGGCCGGTGACGATGATCATGCCGTTGCTGCGGCGCAGAGCGCTTAACAAGTGGGCCAAGTCGTCTACTTCATAGCCCAGATCGGAGAGCGCAGGTCGTTGCTGATCACCCAGCAAGCGCACCACCAATTTTTCCCCGTGCAAGGTGGGCAATGAGCTGACACGCAAATCGATGGTTTTTTCCTCCACCGTGGCTGCCATGCGGCCATCTTGGGGCAATCGTTTCTCTGCAATGTCCATTTGCGCCATCACCTTGATGTGCGAAACCAGACGCGCCCTGAGTTCGGCTGAGGCCAAGGGCAATGGGCGCAACAAGCCGTCAACGCGCAAGCGCACTTGAAAGCCACTGGCTTGTGGCTCGATGTGGATGTCCGAGGCCCGCCACGCCACGGCTTGCGCCAAGATGCGTTGCCAAAATGCGACGGCATTGCCATCCTCCTCGGACTCGGTCTGAGCCGTTGCCTCGTTTTGCGCGGTTGCGGGGTGGTAGAAGTCGAGCATGCGCTCCAACTGCTCGACATTGGCCACGACCCAATGTACTTTGGTGCGCAAGGCTTGTTCCATGGCCTGTCGCGCCATGGGGTCCGAAGGGTCTGCGATGGCCACCACCACCGCTGCGTCTTTGCGTTCGATGGGCATGGCCCAAAATTGCCGGCAGCGATGGGATTCAATCAATTGCCGAGGTACTTTTCGCGGGTTGATGTCTTCCAAGTTTTGCCAAGGAAGTTTGAAAGCGCTGGCCAGCAACCGGGACAAAACCATGCCATCCATGGCCCCACTGCGAACGCATGCCACCACCACGGGATCCGTGTGTCGCATCACGGCTTGGGCCTGGTCAATGCTGATTCGCTGGTGTTGAAGCAATAACTGCAGCACGGGATGCGAAAGGCTTGCGCGCTGTTTGCCCGAGCCTGTGGCCGGTTGGAGCGTACCAGGCGGTACCGTGGAGACGGTGTGCGGCAAATGATTCATGCAATTCCCCCAATCTGATCAATGGATTCAGTGGTGCCTTGGAACTGCTGGCATTGAGGGCCATTGTGCGCATCTGGTGGGCAATTGCAAGCGTGCAGCCATTCAAGCAGGGGTAAACCGTTACCGCGATGGAGTCGCCCAGCCAAAATAAACCCTCTCAAGCCAGCGTTGTGATGGCGTCGAGGGTGTCATGTATATTTCATCGCATATTTCACAACCACGATCTGCCTTTTTAGCGGTAATACACATGCGTGATTTGATGATGAATGCTGCACAAGGCGATGCCGCAGCGGCTTACCAATTGGGCTATTTGTATGAAACAGGTGATGGTGTTGCGGTAGACGAAAAGGAAGCCTTGCGCTGGTATTTGATGGGTGCCAGTAAAGGCAACGCCAAAGCCCAGTTCAACTTGGCGGTCATGCTCGAAGAGGGCCGTGGTCAGGCATGTGACCTGCGCAAAGCCTGGTATTGGTATGAAAAATCGGCGCAACAAGGCGAGTGGAACGCGCAATACAACCTGGCTTTGTGTTACATATTGGGCAAGGGTTGTGAGGCCGATTTGCCACGGGCCCACATGTGGTTTGCTTTGGCGGCGCGTGAAGGCAACTCTGATGCCATCCACAACCGCGATGCGGTGGCCAAACAACTCAACCCCGAGCAATTGACCCTGTCCCAACAATGGACGGCACAATGGATGCAAAACCATTCAACCAGGAATTGAAAATGCTGTCGAATCTCAAATTGTTTAATTCATTCAGGTGCTGGTTGGGGGCGGTGGTCTTTTGTTGTTTCGGCAGTTTGGCTTTTGCCGCCGACTATCCGCAAAAACCAGTCACCCTCGTGGTGGGTTATTCGGCCGGCGGTGGCGTTGATGCCATTGCCCGTGTTCTGGCTGAAAAGTTGCCTGCGGTGATAGGTCAATCGGTGGTGGTGGAAAACCGACCCAGTGTGGGCGCCATTGTGGGTAGCACCTATGTGGTCAAGGCCAAACCTGACGGATACACCTTGTTAATGGGCGCCCCTGGACCCATCATCTTCAACCATGCGGTGTATAGCAAACTGCCTTATGGGCCCCAAGATCTCGCGCCCATATCTTTTGTCAGCGATTCACCATTGGTGTTGTTGGTCAATGCCAATAACCCGGCCAAAACCGTTCAAGAGTTGGTGGCCCAGTCGATTCAAAGCCCGGAAAAAGCCAACTATGGCGCCAGTTCCGCATCGTTTCAGTTGATCACTGAACTGTTCAAGCGCAAAACCGGGGCCACCCACACTCACATCCCTTACAAGGGGGCCAATGATGCGGTCACGGCGGTGATGTCTGGCGATGTGACCATGACCTTGGCCGATGCCGGTCCTGCTTTTGTGGGTTTACAAAGTGGCCGCGTCAAAGCACTCGCGGTGACCTCGGCCAAGCGCATGAAAGAGTACCCCAACACCCCTACATTGGCCGAGTTGGGCATTGACATCAAAGTGTCGCTGTGGATTGGATTGCTCGCACCCGCAGGCACCCCACCCGATGTCATCAAAATTTTGCAAGAAGGCGTGGCCAAAGTGGTGGAAATGCCGGATGTCCAGAAGAAGCTCAGCGCCATGTCGGTCACGCCCATGAGTAACACGCCGGATGAATTTGCCAAGATCATTGCCACCGAAATACCCATGTGGCGGCAATTGGCCATCGACAACAAAATTCAAGCCAACTGATGACCTTCGCTCGTCAGGGATCAATGTCCTGACCTGTTCAGCCTTTGGGGTCGTAAAAGGTCAATCCTTCGATTTGTGCGGCGGATGCTTGCGTCAGGCGAGCTCGCAATTCGATGGTGTTGCGGTCGGGGTCGCGCACAAACACGGACACATGGCCGTCTCCAAAACTGACCGGACCCTGGGTGATCGCAATCTGGTGCGCGCCCAACTGGGTGATGGTTTGCTGCATATTGGTCACCTTGAATGCCACATGGGTGATGCCGGGGTGTTTGTCGGGCATGTCCATCAATATATTTTGACCCCCATGCAGATCCACCCCGTTGACGACCAGATTGATCTCAACCCCAGCATTGTTTTTCAAAATCAGCACGGCATCAAAGTCCACCTCCACAATGGGCGCGAAGCCGAGCACTGCATAAAAAGCCAGCGCTCGAGCGGGATCGGTGATGCGCACACCGATGTGGTCAATGGCCTCGATGGAAATCATCATCTGGCTCCAAGGTATAAAGCGAAACCTTTAACGCATTTGAGCACAGCATGAAAATTTACAAAATCGCTTGCATCCCCGGTGACGGCATTGGCAAGGAAGTAATTCCAGCGGGGCAAGAAGTGCTGACCGCTTTGGCCAAAGCCAGCGCTGGCTTTGCTTTTGAATTCAGTCATTTTGCTTGGGGTGGTGATTGGTACCGCGAGCACGGCGAGATGATGCCCGCCAATGGCTTGGACGCTTTGCGCGGCATGGATGCGATTTTGTTTGGTTCTGCGGGCGATCCGCACATACCAGATCACATCACCTTGTGGGGTTTGCGTTTGAAAATCTGTCAAGGTTTTGACCAATATGCCAATGTGCGCCCCACCCGCATCTTGCCGGGCATTGATGCGCCGCTCAAACGCTGTGGCCCCAAAGACCTGGATTGGGTCATCGTGCGTGAAAACTCCGAGGGCGAATATGCTGGCGTGGGCGGGCGCGCCCACCAAGGCCATCCTTTAGAGGTGGCCACCGATGTGTCCATGATGACCCGCGCTGGCGTGGAGCGCATCATGCGATTTGCATTTGGACTGGCCCAGTCGCGTCCGCGCAAACTGCTCACCGTGGTCACCAAGTCCAACGCCCAGCGCCATGCGATGGTGATGTGGGACGAAATTGCCGCTCAAGTGGCCCAGGCGTTTCCCGATGTGCGCTGGGACAAAGAGTTGGTGGATGCGGCCACCGCCCGCATGGTCAACCGCCCGGCCAGTTTGGATACCTTGGTGGCCACCAATTTGCATGCGGACATTTTGAGTGACTTGGCCGCGGCATTGGCGGGCAGCTTGGGAATCGCGCCCACCGGCAACATCGATCCCGAACGGCGCTATCCCAGCATGTTCGAGCCCATCCACGGTTCTGCCTTTGACATCATGGGTCAGGGGTTGGCAAACCCTATTGGCACTTTTTGGAGTTGTGTCATGCTATTGGAGCAATTGGGCGAGCAAAAGGCGGCACAGGTGTTGATGTCGGCCATTGAGACAGCCACCGCCAATCCGGCGTTGCACACCCGAGACTTGGGTGGTCAAGCCAGCACAGAGCAAGTCACGCGCGCCGTGTGCGCTGCGTTTCAATGAGGAGAGACCGATGAAATTTGGCATTCTTGTCCGATCCTGGATGGCCCTTGGGGCACTGCTGGCCGTTCATGCCATCGCCCAGCCTTGTTTGGATAAAAACCTGCAGTATTGGCAGGCTTTCCCCCCAGGTGGCGAATCTGATTTATCGGCCAGACATCAGCAAGCGGTGTTGCGCAAAAAATGCCCGGCCATCGAAACCATTGTGCAATACAAGGCGGGCGCGGGCGGGGCCTTGATGTGGTCACAAATGAACGGTTTGCCCGGTGACGGCTTCCATGTGGTGGGCATCAATTTGCCCCATATCGTGTTTCAACCCATTGAAGGTCAGGTGCAATACAAAACTGCAGACATCACGCCGGTGTTTTGGTTCCATTACACGCCCGACACCTTGGTGGTGCCCAGCAGCAGCCCAATCAAAAACTTTGCCGAGTTCATCGAAGCGGCCAAAAAAGACCCAGGCAGGCTGTCACTGGGTGGTTCGGGCCTGAATTCGGCCAACCATGCCGCCCATGAGCGGCTCAATGCAGCTTTCAACATCAAAACCATTTATGTGCCGTTCAAAGGCACGGGCGACATGACCACTTCAGTGCTGGGTGGTCAGGTCGATGGCGCGATGACTTATGTGCCCTTTGTGGTGGCCAATAAAAGCCGGGTGCGGCCTCTGGCCGTGGCCATGGACAAGCGCCACCCGCTCCTCCCCGAGGTGCCTACCTTCAAAGAGCTGGGTGTTCCTTGGGTGGATGGCGCTTATCGGGGTATCGGGGTACCCAAATCCACCCCGCCCGAACTACGCAAGCGTTTGTCAGACTTGTGGATGGCATTGAACAACGATCCCGAGATGAAAGAACTGGCGGCCAAAAATGGTTTTGAACTCATCCATGTGGGCTTGGAACAAATGGATGCCTTCATGAAAGAGCGCACCCAGCTCTACACCGAAGGCGCTGCTCGCTTGGGCTTGGGCAAAAAGTAAATCTCGCATTCCTGACCCCTTGGCAGGGTCAGGGCATCACTCGTGGGTGAATTGCGCCTTGCGCTTGGCCACAAAAGCGGCCATGCCCTCTTTTTGATCTTGGGTGGCGAACAAGGCGTGGAACATGCGCCGCTCAAACATCACGCCATCGGCCAAACCGCTTTCAAAGGCACGGTTGACCGATTCTTTGGCGGCCATGGTGGCCAGTTGTGAGTGCTCGCAAATCACCAAGGCTGCGGCCAATGATTCGTCCATCAGTTTATCCAGCGCAACCACGCGGCTGACCAGTCCGGCACGCTCGGCCTCGGTGGCATCCATCATGCGACCGGTCAAGGCCAGGTCCATGGCTTTGGCTTTACCCACAGCGCGGGGCAAGCGCTGGGTACCGCCTGCTCCAGGGATGATGCCCAGTTTGATTTCGGGTTGACCAAATTTGGCATTGTCGGCGGCAATGATGAAGTCGCACATCATGGCCAACTCGCATCCACCGCCCAAGGTAAAACCGCTGACCGCAGCAATCACTGGTTTGCGCACCGAGCGAATGATTTCCCAGTTGCGGGTGATGAAATCTTGCTTGTACACATCGGCAAAGTTGTAGCTGGCCATGGCACCAATATCGGCGCCAGCGGCAAAGGCCTTTTCACTGCCGGTGATGATCATGCAGCCAATAGCGGGGTCGCCATCGCTGGCTTTGAGCGCAGCGCCCAACTCATCCATCAACTCGCCGTTGAGGGCATTGAGTTGTTTGGGGCGGTTGAGGGTTATCACGACAACTTTTTCAGCATGGGTGGTGATTTGAATGTTTTGGTAGGTCATGGGGTCTCCGGCAACAACGCCATCAAGGCAGGGATGTGTGACTATACCCAAGGGAAAACATTCACCAACCAATGGGTCGGGTAATGTTAAATTGCGGTTCGAGGAGAACCCCATGTCTGAACCCCAAGTCTTGTTGGCGAATCGCGCGGCAGTTGCTTGCATCACCCTGAACCGGCCTGCGGCCTTGAACAGTTTTACCCGCGACATGCACCAGCAGTTGTGGGCAGCCCTTGACCAAGTCGAGGCCGATCCACAAATCCGCGCCTTGATCATCACTGGCGCAGGCCGAGGTTTTTGTGCCGGTGCCGACTTGTCGGAATTCGATTTCACCCCTGGTCCTGACATGATCGAACGTGCCGATCCCGGTCCTTTGATCGATCAATACTTCAACCCTACGGTGCGCCGCTTGCAGCGACTGCGCATGCCGGTGGTGGCCGCGGTCAATGGGGTGGCAGCGGGCGCAGGGGCTTCACTGGCCATGACCTGTGACATCGCCATTGCCGCCCCCACAGCGAGTTTCATCCAAGCTTTCAGCAAAATTGGCTTGATCCCGGATGCGGGGGGCAGTTGGTTTTTGGTCGAGCGCCTGGGCCTGGCCCGCGCCATGGCCTTGGCCATGACGGGCGACAAACTCAGTGCCGAGCAAGCCCAGCAATGGGGTTTGGTCTGGCAGGTCGAGGCCGATTGCCTGGCCGCCGCTGGGTCGATGGCCGAGCGGTTAGCGGCCATGCCCACCCAAGCCTTGGTGGCCACCCGCGCATTGCTGCGCGATGCCAGTCAGCGCAGCTTGAGCGCCCATTTGGATGTCGAGCGAGACACCCAATCCCAATTGGGCCGAACCCATGATTACATCGAGGGAGTGAGTGCCTTTTTGCAAAAGCGACCAGCGCATTTCAAGGGTCATTGAAACCATGGACAAAATGGCCCTGGCCCAACAAGTGGGTGAAACCATGTTCGCCAACGACCGGGCCACCCGTGAAACCGTGGGCATGGACTTGATCAGTTGCCAACCCGGTCGCGCCAGCATGCGCTTGGTGGTGCAAGAAAAACACCTCAATGGCCATCAAACTTGCCATGGTGGTTTTATTTTTACCTTGGCCGACTCCACCTTTGCTTTTGCCTGCAACAGCCACAACCACAATGCGGTGGCAGCCGCATGCAGCATTGAGTTTTTAAAACCCGCCCAACTCGGTGATGTGCTTGACGCCGTGGGTGTGGAGCAGGTGCTGTCAGGCCGGCATGGTATTTACGACATCAAAGTGCGCAATCAGCGCGGTGAGACGGTTGCTTTGTTCCGCGGCAAGAGCGCGCAAATTCCTGGAACGGTGGTGAACCCATGAGCACCCAACACGCTTTTGCCCATGAAGCAATTGAACACGCCAGCGTGGACGAGCTGCGCAGTTTGCAACTGAAACGCTTGCAATCGACCTTGCAGCATGCCCATGCCCATTCGCCGCTGTACCGAGCCAAGTTTGAAGCGGCTGGGGTGCACCCCAGCGACTGCAAAAGCCTGAGCGACTTGGCGAAATTTCCCTTCACCACCAAACTCGACTTGCGTGACAGCTACCCCTTCGGCATGTTTGCGGTGCCGCGTGCCCAGTGCGCCCGCATCCATGCCTCAAGTGGTACCACGGGCAAACCCACGGTGGTGGGGTACACCCACCGCGACATCGATAACTGGTCGCATTTGGTGGCCCGCAGCATTCGCGCCGCAGGTGCGCGGCCGGGCGATATGGTTCATGTCAGCTATGGCTATGGATTGTTCACTGGCGGATTGGGGGCGCATTATGGCGCTGAAAAACTGGGCTTGACGGTGGTGCCTTTTGGTGGTGGGCAAACAGAGCGGCAGGTGCAACTGATCACCGATTTCAAGCCCGACATCATCATGGTCACGCCCAGCTACATGTTGGCGATTGCCGATGAGTTGGAGCGACAAGGTCTGGTGCCCGCTGACAGTTCATTGCGCATTGGAATTTTTGGGGCCGAACCCTGGACCAACGATATGCGCCGCGTCATCGAGCAGCGCATGGGCTTGGACGCGGTGGACATTTATGGCCTCAGTGAGGTGATGGGTCCAGGGGTTGCCAGCGAATGCGTGGAGACCAAAGACGGCCCCACCATTTGGGAGGACCATTTTTTCCCCGAGGTGATCGATCCGCAAACCGGTCAACCGTTGGCCGATGGCGAATTCGGCGAGCTGGTGTTCACCAGCCTGACCAAAGAGGCCTTGCCCATCATCCGCTATCGCACCCGAGACCTCACGCGCCTCTTGCCCGGCTCAGCGCGCACCATGCGACGCTTGCAGAAAATCACTGGCCGCAGCGACGACATGATGATTGTGCGTGGGGTCAACGTATTTCCCAGTCAGATCGAAGAGTTGTTGCTCAAGCACGCGGCTTTGTCACCCCACTACCAATGTGTGCTCAGCCGCAATGGCTCGCTTGACGAACTCAAGGTGGTGATCGAAACCCGCGCCGATGTCGACCCGCAAGGCAGCGTGGCGCAAGCCGCGGCCCAACAACTGCAACATGAGATCAAAGCTTATGTGGGCACCAGTGCCAATATTGAGTTGCGTGCCCAAGGCGGCGTGGAGCGCAGCATGGGCAAGGCCAAGCGCGTGGTCGATACGCGCCAGTTATAAATCTCAGCCGAGCCAGCGTTCCAGCGCAGCGGCATCGGCCACACTCAGCCGCCAAGTGCCCACCCGCGGGTCGTTTGCGTCGGGTATGCTCAAGGGCAGGCGTAACAGTTGCTGATCGCGCGCTACCAAGGCCGTGCAGCGCTTGGCCTGAGCCAAATACAAATTCAAATCGTCGAGTTTTTGCAATCGCCAAGCCTGCGACTTAAGCCCCTTGCTGGCAGGTAGCTCCACCCCCAACCATTCATCCCCAGGGGCCATGCCCGCGCGTTGCGCGGCCCCGTCGGTGAACACAAATTTCAATTGCACACCGTTGTCTTCGACGACCCGCAGGCCCAGACGCTGTGCCCAAGCGGATGGATCGACATGCACCTGGACCCCGGCTTGGGTCAACAAATCTTGCAAAGGTAATTCACCCGTGCCGTGCACCCAGGCACGCAAGGTTTCTCCCCAGTTTTCGCCGGTCATCTGGTACAGCACCAAGCGCAAATCGTCCTCACCCATGGGGCCACCCGCGCAGCGCTGCCACAAGGCGCGCATCACCTGATCCAGGTTGTGCCCAGTGCGGCGCAAACGCAAGTCCAGGCACAAGCCAACCAAGGCCCCCTTGGTGTAGTAGCTCACCGTGATATTGGGGGTGTTGTCGTCGGCGCGGTAGTACTTGGTCCAGGCTTCAAAACTGGACTGAGCCAATGGGTGCACATGACGGCCTGGGGTTTGCAACACTTGGTTGATGGTTTTGTTCAGGCTTTGCAGGTAGCGGGTGTTGTCCATCAGGCCGCAGCGGCGCAGCATCAAATCGTCGTAGTAGCTGGTCAAGCCTTCAAAGAACCAGAGCAACTCGGTGTGGTTTTCTCGGTCCCATTGGTAGCGATCAAATTCGCGTGGTCGCAAGCGCTTGACGTTCCAGGTGTGAAAGTACTCGTGGCTGATCAGGCCCAGCAAGTTCAGGTAACCCTCGCTGACCTTGTCTTGACCTTTGCGGGGCAAGTCGCTGCGTTGGGCCATCAATGCCGTGCTGTGGCAGTGCTCCAAGCCGCCTTGGCCGCTGTCCACCGCATTGAGCATGAACAGATACCGGTCGTGGGGCGGCTTGGCCACCTGTTGCGTGGTTTTTCCAGCTGCATGCCAAAAGCGAATTTGGGTTTCGCAAATGCGTTGCGTGTCACGCAGCAAACGCTGGCCATCAAAGCTGGGGGTGCTGCCTGCGACCACAAATCGATGGGGCACTGCGCAGGCGACAAATTGACCCGACCAAAAGTCACCCATCTCCACCGGGCTATCGACCAGTTCGTCGTAACCCTCGGCCTGATAGAGGCCCCAGCCAAAGCGGTCAATGCGTTGGGGCAATAAGGCGGTGGCCACCCGCCAACCGGGTGGCACGCCTTCGGGATTGAGGGCCAAGCTGTGCATGGCATCGCGCTGGCCTTGCACCTCCAGCAACAAGCTGGTGCCGTTGAAAAATCCGCGCCCGGCATCCAGCCACGCGGTGCGCACCGAGTTGTCATGGGCATGTACCCGATAGCGCAAAACCAAAGGCCGTTCAGGCTTGGGCATGATGTCCCAGCTGGCCTTGTCATGTTGAACCACGGGCAATGCCCGACCCGCTTGCGTGGCGCGCAAGTCAAACAGTTGCTTGGAAAACTCTCGCACCAGGTAACTGCCTGCAATCCACACCGGCAATTGCACCCGCTGATGGGCCAGCGGCTGGGCGATGGTGCAGGTGACGTCAAACACATGGGCCGCCCAGGCGTGGGCTTGCACCTCAAAATGCACGGGTGCGCAGTGCTCGGGGGATCGGGTTTTGGCCATGGGTGAGGGTCAGGTGGCTGAAGCACCGAATAAACAACTCAACACGGCAACGCCAGTCAGTCGAAAGCGCAAAGGCAACCACTCAGCCCAACCCCAGGCCGCCCAGGTGAACCGGTCCACCGCGTAGCAAACCACCAGCAAAAAGGCCAGCAGGGGCAAACCGGCAAAGGCAGGCATCAGCAGGGCCACCCAGGCCACCAAGGAGGGCACCACACCCCATGCCAAATGGAAGCGCCGGTTGGGCGCATCGAGTGGCAATCCCATGCCCCAATGGATGCCCCCCAAAAAAGCGGCGATGGTGGCGGCATAGGCACTCAAGGCCATGGCCACAAAGGCATGCACATCGCCCGCCACCAACCACATCAATAGGGCCAACACCACAAATGGGATCAGACCGGCATAGGCCAAACGGTGGACCAGACGGGCCACCTCGCTTTGCAATGCAGATGCAGGTTGTTGCATATCAGCGCAGCGAAATGAGTTGTTCGATTTGCGCCAATGGAATCGCCCCTGGCACGCGCTTGCCGTCTTGGGCCAACAAGGTCGGTGTGCCCGAGATTTTGTGTTTGCGTCCAAATTCCAGGTTGCGGGTCAAGGCGGCGGTGTCACAACTGGCTGAGGCCGGTGCCACATCGCGCGTCATCATGTCCAACCAGGCTTTGCCAGGGTCTTTGGCGCACCAGATGTGGCGCGCTTTTTCGCCGGAGTCAGCCCCCAAAATGGGGTACAAAAACAAGTAGACGGTGATGTTGTCGACTTTTTGCAAGTCGCGTTCAAAGCGCTTGCAATAACCGCAGTTGGGGTCTTCAAAAACCGCCAATTTGCGCTGCCCATTGCCACGCACAATGGTGATGGCGTCCTTGAGCGGCAGGCTGCCAAAGGCAATGGCATTGAGTTTGTCGCTGCGCTCTTCGGTCAGGTTGCGCTTGCTGCGGGTGTCGATCATGGAGCCTTGCAGCAGGTAGTTGCCGCTGGCATCGGTGTAGTAGATGTCATTGTCTTCGAGCAACACTTCGTACAAGCCGTTGATGGGGGTTTTGCTGATCGACTCTATCCGGGGTAAATCGGGGATGCGTTCTTTGAGTGCTTTTCGAATCACCACCTCCTGGGCGCTCAGTTCTGGCGTCCCCATCACACAGGCCAACAGCAAAGCCAATGCAAGCAAGCGTGGTCGCCAGATCGGACACTCAATGCGCTGGGGCACGCACAAATGCGTCATTGCATGGCCTGTTGAATGACCCACTGTTTCAGGGGTGGGATGGCGTCAAAGTTTTTCATGCCCCATTGGCGCAGGTCTTTGACAAGTGCATGGGGGTGGGCGAACAAGCGTTGCAGCCCGTCACATGCCACCCAGGTTGGCCACATGCCGGCTTTGCGTTCGCGCTCGTACCGGCGCAACAAGCGGCGGTCATTCAAGCCCCGCCAATGGTTCACGCCTTGGCGGGTGTGCAACACATGGCGCAAGGCTTGTGCATCGGCCAAACCCAGGTTCAGTCCCAAACCGGCCAAGGGGTGCACGCTGTGCGCGGCATCCCCGGCCAGCACCCAGGCTTGGCCATCGCTGTAGGTGCCACACCATTGCAAGGCGCGCGCCATTTGCAGCGGCCAGGTATGGCGTTCGCTGGCCAAGCGCATGGCCCCCAACTGATCGTGGCTGGCATGGTGCAGGGCTTGTTCAAATTCGGCCTTCGGCATGGCTTTGAGTTGCTGCGCCCGTGCGGGGCTGAGCGACCAAACCAATGCCGCTTGTTGGCCCATCGAACCGCCCATTGGCAGCAGAGCCAAGATACCGAGTTCACCCTGGTCGTGTTGGAACCACTGAAAGGCTTGTCCCTGGTGGGGCAAGGCGCAATCCACCCGTGCCGCCAAAGCGTGTTGGTCGTAGGGCAGGACTTCATGCCCGGCACCCGCTTGTTCGCGGCTGGCACTGTGGCGGCCTTCACACACCACGGTGAGGCTGGCACTCTCATTGGATGGCACCACACTGACCAAGGCTTGGTATTGAATGGCTTGTGCCAGTTGCGCAAGCAAAATGGGCGTGTCAACGATCCAAGTCAGGCCTTGGGGGTTGGGTGCTTCCAAATGCACCTGCGCGCCACCATCGCCCCACACCCGCATTTGTTGCACGGCCGTGGCATGGTCTGGCTCGGGCCAGCAACGCAGTTCTTGCAGCAAATTTCGCGAGGCGGCATTGAGGGCGAATGCGCGTACATCGGGTGCGCTGGGGGTGTTGCCTTGCACCAGCGCCACCCGCAAGCGCAAACCGGCGAGCAGCAAGGCCATGGTTTGCCCCACCACGCCGGCACCGCGGACACAGACATCGAAGGCGGGTTTCATGGGATCCGATTCTAGGTGGGCCATGATGGCCCCGCTGGGCAGGCACAATTCGACCCTGCTCATTGACATGCCAATCCAAAATGACTCACGCCCAAGCCAGCGTCGAACAACTGTGGGTTTATCCCGTGAAATCTTGCGCCGGCATTTCGATGCCTTCGGCCACCTTGACCGATTTGGGTTTGCTGCACGATCGTTGTTGGATGGTGGTGGATGCGCAGGGCGACATGGTCAGCCAGCGCGATTTGCCGCAAATGGCCTTGATCGAGCCCAGCTTGCGCACCTCAGAGGTGCGTTTGCGGGCTCCAGGCATGTTGGCCTTGCACTTGGCCTTGTACGAAGTGCAAGAAGCGGTGCAGGTGCATGTCTGGGGACAAGCCGTCAGCGCCTTTGACATGGGGGACGTGGCCGCCCAATGGTTCAGCGACTTTTTGGGGCAAACACCGCAGGGCAAAGCCATTGGCCCGTTGCGCCTGGTGCGTTTTGACCCCGACCATGTGCGCACCAGTGACCGCCAATGGACAGCGGGCGTTTCCGCCAAAAACCAGTTCAGCGATGGCTTTCCCTATTTGGTGTGCAGCCAGTCTTCCCTGGAAGGCCTCAACCAACGCTTGGCCAAACAGGGTCATGCAGCGGTTGACCTGCGCCGCTTTCGGCCCAACATCGTGCTCAGCGGCATTCCCGCGCACGACGAGGACCACATCTTGAGTCTGTCTTGGCAGTCCGATGAAGGCTTGGTGGTGCTCAAACTCGTCAAACCTTGTCCACGTTGTCCCATGCCCAATGTCGACCCCGATACGGCTGTGGTCAATCCCTTGGTGGGCGATGTGCTGCAAATCTATCGCCAAGACCAGCGCTTGGCTGGGGCGGTGAGTTTTGGCATGAATGCCATTGCCACCGAAGGCGTGGGCACCGAAATGGAACCGCAGCTGCGCGTGGGCCAGGTGCTGGACATCCAATATCACCTGTGAGCCCAACTTCAGGGAATTACAATCCTCTCCCTTTGGCGAGACTGCGCCCCACCATCCCCGCCCCCGCGGGTTGAGGACCATCCATGAGTTTGAAATGCGGCATCGTTGGCCTGCCCAATGTGGGCAAGTCCACCCTCTTCAATGCCCTGACCAAAGCCGGTATCGCGGCTGAAAACTATCCTTTTTGCACCATCGAGCCCAATGTGGGCGTGGTAGAGGTGCCTGACCCGCGCTTGGCGCAACTCTCGGCCATCGTAGCGCCCGAGCGTGTGGTGCCAGCGATCGTTGAGTTTGTTGACATTGCCGGTTTGGTCGCTGGTGCCAGCACCGGCGAGGGCCTGGGCAATCAGTTTTTGGCCCACATCCGTGAAACCGATGCGATTGTGAATGTGGTGCGCTGTTTCGAAGACGACAATGTGATCCACGTGGCGGGCAAGGTCGACCCCATCAGCGACATTGAAGTCATTCAAACCGAACTGTGTTTAGCCGACTTGAACAGCGTGGAAAAAGCGCTGCACCGCGTGCAAAAAAGCGCCCGTTCGGGTGACAAGGAAGCGGCCAAATTGGTGGCCATCTTGGAGAGGTGCCAAGCGGCCCTCAACGACACCAAGCCAGTGCGCACGGTTGATTTCAGCAAAGAAGAAAAGCCGCTGCTCAAGCAGTTTTTTCTGATCACCGCCAAGCCCGCCATGTTTGTGGCCAATGTGTCTGAAGACGGGTTTGAGAACAACCCTTTGCTCGAGCGCCTGGATGCTTATGCCCAGTCACAAAACGCGCCGGTGGTGGCCATTTGCGCCAAGCTCGAAGCCGAGATGAGCGAGATGAGCGACGAAGACCGCGACATGTTTTTGCAAGAGTTGGGTCAAAGCGAACCGGGCTTGAATCGCTTGATTCGCTCGGCCTACAAACTCTTGGGTTTGCAAACCTATTTCACCGCTGGCGTGAAAGAGGTGCGGGCCTGGACCATCCGCGTGGGCGATACCGGCCCGCAAGCTGCAGGCGTGATCCACACCGACTTTGAAAAGGGTTATATACGGGCCCAAACCATCGCCTTCGACGACTTCATCCAATTCAAAGGTGAACAAGGTGCCAAAGATGCGGGCAAAATGCGCGCCGAGGGCAAAGAGTATGTGGTCAAAGATGGCGACGTAATGAACTTCTTGTTCAGCAGTTGATCAGACCCCAATGCGCTGGCGCGCTTAACGGGGCATGTTTTTTTGCCAATCTTCATAGCTGGGTATGGACATGGTGAAGTGGTCCCGCGTGCGGGTGTAGAGCTGACCAAACATGCGGCCGATCGGGCGGTATTTTTCTGGGTTGATGTAATAGGTTTCAGGGTCAAACAGGCCATCGCGCACATGCATCATCACCACCTTGCCCACGGCGATGTGTCGATCAGGGCTGATTTGCAAGAAAGTGATTTTTTCGCATTCAAAAGCCACCGGCGCTTGCTCAATGCGTTTGGGTTTGATCAGGGTCGAAGGCAACAAACTCAATCCTGCCATATCGGTTTCGCTGACGGTGGGCGGAAAGTCAATCGCACAGATGTTCATCGCTTCGCCCAGGTCCTCATCGACCAAATGGACCACGAACTGACCGTTTTTCATGATGTTGATCGTGGTGTCTTTGAGCGATTTGTCGTGTCTGCGGGTCTCCAAGCCAACCACCAGCACCGGCGGGTTTTCGCCCATCACATTGAAAAAACTGAATGGTGCCGCGTTGTCACCCGTGTCTTCGCCATAGGTGCTGATCAACGCAATCGGGCGTGGCACCACAGTCGATGCAATCAGCTTGTATTGGATGTCTTGCGACATGGCATTGATGTCAATTTGCATGAGGTGCCTGTTTGAATGGATGATGTGCACAATAAGGCCCTCGACCATCGAAGGCTTGCAAACCATTATGCCGATGAATCCTGCTTCGCTTGTGCCAAGTACTTCTCAATCCGATGTGGATGCTTTGTCCCATGGCTTGACCCGTTGGGCGCAATACACCGTATCGCCCGCCAGGGCGCAAGAGCTGGCCACCGAATTCGCCCAACTTAATCACGCTGTTGAACTAGGCGCTGTGCAACTGCGCTTTGACGACGAGCCCAGCGCTTACCTGCGCGGCATACAAATTGGTGTTCAGGGTGACTGATACCGACATGGCCTTCATGGGCATGACTGAGGTGGCTCAAGCCATTGCCAAGCGTCAAATTTCAGCCCTGGAAGTGACCCAAGCTTGTTTGCAACGCATTGCAGAATGGCAAGCTTCTCGCAAGGCATTTATTCGCATCGATGCCGAACCCGCTTTGGCTGCTGCCAGACGCGCAGATACCCAATTGGCCCAGCGCTCATTCCAGCCAGGACCACTGCATGGCGTGCCATTGGCGCACAAAGATTTGTTTTACCGGCGAGGTTTGGTATCCACCTGTGGCAGTCTGATTCGCCGAGACTGGCAAGCCGAAGACACGGCCACTTGTTTGACCCGCTTGGACCAGGCTGGCGCATTGGACTTGGGCACCCTCAACATGTCTGAGTTTGCGGGTGGGCCAACTGGCCACAACATCCACCATGGCCATTGCGCCAGCGCATTTCATCCGGACTACATCGCTGGTGGATCTTCCAGTGGATCCGGGGTGGCGGTAGGGGCGGGCCTTGTGTTTGGTTCTTTGGGCACCGACACGGGTGGCTCGATCCGATTGCCTGCATCGGCCAATGGGGTGCTGGGCCTCAAACCCACTTATGGTCGGGTGAGCCGACATGCGGTGATGCCGCGCTCTTGGTCTCTGGATCATGTGGGCATACTGACTCGCAACGCATCCGATGCGGCGCGTTTATTGCGCTTGATCGCAGGTCCTGACCCCTTGGATGCAACTTCCCTGGATCAACCCGTCCCCGATTACGAGGCCGGTTTGGGGGTTGCGGTACGGGGCTTGCGTGTGGGTGTGCCCAACATTGACCAATTGGGTGGCGTGGAACCTGTGGTGCAAGCCATGTTAGAACAGGCCTTGGCGGTACTGCAACAAGTAGGCACCCAACTGGTGGGTGTGTCCATCGGTGACATGAACCCCTTGTTTCGCTGTGCCGAAACCATCATCAAATCTGAGGCGGCCAGCATTCACGGGCCCTGGTTGCGCGAGCGAGCACAAGACTACACACCTTTGTTTCGCTCACGCACCGAAGCAGGGTTTTTGATCCCAGCCACCCAATACATCGATGCGCTGCGCTGGCGTGCCCATCTCGCTCGCGATTTCATGCAAGCCACCATGCAAGGCATTGATGTGTTGATCTTGCCTTGCATGCCCTATGCCTTGCCCACCATTGCTGGTTCAGACGCAGATGGCAGTGGGGAGGCCGTTCGTGCCTTGATTGGCCGCATCACCTTGTTCACTCGGCCATTTAATTTATTGGGCTTGCCGGCCATTCAAATTCCAGCCGGGTTTTGCCCAGCCGGTTTGCCACTGGGCTTTCAGTTGGTGGCCCATCCGTTTCAAGAGGCCTTGTTGTTGCG